>Ga0247831_1000501_pt1 | contig 84232 bp, 76 predicted proteins | sample LaCruzMarch2015__9_FD_192406 | JGI IMG/M metagenome (GOLD analysis project Ga0247831, IMG submission 192406) | Freshwater microbial communities from meromictic Lake La Cruz, Castile-La Mancha, Spain - LaCruzMarch2015_1m | ecosystem: Environmental > Aquatic > Freshwater > Lake | place: Spain...
GACCGCCTTGTCGAGCAATTTTTTGGAATAATCCTTGCCCTTTTCAGCCGCCTCTTGGCTTTGGTCGATCAGCACGGTCTCAATGCCAGCCATAGCCTGCACATAGGCCACGCCTGCGCCCATCATGCCGGCACCCAGAACGGAGACCTTTTTGATCTCATACTTGTCAAAGCCTTGAGGACGGTTGGCACCCTTTGCAAGCGCTTGGGTCGACAAGAAGAGCGAGCGCACCATCGCTTTCGCGGATGGGCTGGCCATATTCTTCAAGAAGTAGCGTGTCTCAATGCGCAAGGCCGCATCCATTGGCACTTGAATGCCCTCAAACACCGCGCTCATGATCGCCTTCTGGGCGGGATAATTGCTGTAGGTGGTCTTCGACAACATCGCATTGCCGCCGACAAACGCCATACCGCCACCGGGTGAATATGGGCCGTCTTTCACACGGTAGCCTTTAACGTCCCAAGGCGCGACGGCCGTTGGATTGGCTAGCACCCAAGCCTTAGCTGCCGCAACGGTTTCACCCGCTGGCACAACTGCGCCCACTACGCCCTTTTTTAAGGCTTCTTGTGGGTTCATGCTGGCACCTTGCAACAGATGCGGCATGGCATTCATCACGCCGATCAGGCGGGGCAGGCGCTGGGTCCCACCGGCACCGGGCAGCAGGCCGACCTTAGCTTCTGGCAAGCCGAATTGGATCTTAGGATTGTCTGCCGCCACGCGGTAATGGCAAGCTAGCGCGATTTCGAGACCGCCGCCGAGTGCCAAGCCTTCCAGTGCACAAGCAACTGGCTTGCCGCAGGTTTCCAGCGCACGCAGCGAACGGTTTAAGCCGAAGCCTTGCTCGAACGACTTCTTCAGCTTCTCATCTTCAGACAGCTTCTTGTCGGCATCCATGCTGCCGCCACCGATTTCGCCAAGGTCAGCGCCAGCGCAGAAGCCATTGTCTTTACCGGAATAAAGCACGGCACCTTTGATCGCGGCATTGCCTTTGATCTCAGCGACCAATTCGCCCATTTCCTTCATCACGCCACCGGTGATGGTGTTCATGGTCTTGCCGGGAACGTCGAACGCGATGTGCAACACGCCATCGGCATCGAGGTTGGTTTTGAAATTTTCCATGGTCGGAATCTCCTTGAGACTTATTCTAGTTTGAATTCTCATCCCCTGTAGGGGCGGCTTGTGCGTGTCTTAACGGGACTAGTGCCGGGAGGCTTTTATCGATCTTCCAAATCACACAAATGATCGCATTCAAGATGACTTCATTGGTAATGTAGATGATCGACCAGCCTGCATCAGTCAGTAGTCCCCGGACGCGGCCCCGGAGGAGCGGTCGTTCTGTGACCGCTTACGAGACTTGCGCCATTCTTCGATCTTGCTCTGACGGATCGCGATCGCAGCCAAAGGTGTGACGGCAACCCCGAAGGCGATACCGACACCGATGTTATCAAGGCTAACACCCAAGGCTACCCCGAATGGGAGGCAGATTCCGAAGGCTAGCCCATAGGCTGTTGAGCGCGACACAACCCGCCTCAAACCCGTTGGATGATGGTGGCCGTGCCCATGCCTGCGCCGACGCACAGGGTGATGAGGGCCGTTTCCTTGCCGGTGCGCTCAAGCTCATCCAGCACGGTGCCGAGGATCATGCCGCCGGTGGCACCCAAGGGGTGGCCCATCGCGATGGCCCCGCCGCACACGTTGATTTTGTCGTGTGGGATGTTGAGGGCCTGCATGAAGCGCAAAACAACCGAGGCGAAGGCTTCATTGAGTTCATAAAGGTCAATGTCTTCTGGTTTCATGCCAGCTTTGGCGAGTGCCTTACGGGCCACAAATTCTGGGCCGGTCAACATGATCGAAGGCTCTGACCCGATCGAGGCCATCGCAACGATCTTGGCGCGTGGCTTCATGCCCGTAGCCTTGGCCATCTCTTTATTGCCGATCAAAACAGCCGAAGCGCCGTCAACGATGCCAGAGCTGTTGCCAGCATGATGCACGTGATTGATGGCTTCCAATTCTGGATAGCGCTGTTGGATGATGGCATCGAAGCCTGGCATCATGGTGCCTTGGGCGATGAAGCTGGCGTCCAGCGAAGCAAGGCTTTGCATGGTGGTGTCTGGGCGCATGTGCTCGTCATGGGCCAAGATGATGGCACCCATTTGGTCCTTTACCGGCACGATGGAGTTGGCAAAGCGGCCTTCCTTCCAAGCGGTTGCCGCGCGCTTTTGGCTTTCAACCGCATAGGCATCCACGTCATCGCGCGAGAAGCCGTATTTGGTTGCAATCGTGTCGGCACCAATGCCTTGTGGGGCGAAGTAGGACTTGATCGCGATGGAGGGGTCCGAGGCCCAAGCGCCACCGTCAGAGCCCATGGGCACGCGGCTCATGCTTTCAACGCCACCACCAATGGCCATATCGGCTTCACCGGAGATGACTTTTGCGGCTGCCATATTGCAGGCTTCCAGGCCCGACGCGCAGAAGCGGTTGATCTGCACGCCAGCGGTGGTTTCGGCATAGTCAGCGTTCAGCACGGCGATCCGGGCAATGTCGCTGCCTTGCTCACCTACAGGGCTTACGCAGCCCAGAACGACGTCATCGACTTTAGAGGTGTCCAGATTGTTGCGGTCACGAATGGCCTGCAAGGCTTGGGTGGCAAGGCTCAACGCCGTCACTTCATGCAACGACCCGGTATTGCGACCTTTACCCCGAGGGGTGCGGACTGCGTCATAGATAAATGCTTCGGCCATTGTGGCGCTCCCTTTGTTATACGTCTGCTTTAATCTGCAAGGGCGTGATCGCCAAGGCAGAAGTGGCTTTGGCGGAGATTTTTCCCCGACAATCATAGAGGTCAGCTTCAGCGAACATGACGCTGGGACCTTTGTTGGTGATGCGCGCAGCTACCTCGATCCTGCCGACCCGGACCGGGCGGAGATAGTGGACGTGCAAATCGATCGTGCTGGCAAAGCTCTTGGGTGCGACTTTCAACATCCCCATCATGCCCATCACGTCATCCAGCATGGCAGACAGAAACCCGCCCTGAATATAGCCTGTTGGATTGGCAAATTCTGGTTTGCCAGCAAACTCCACCCGCGCAGTGCCTGCCTTCACATCCATCTCAATCAGCTGAAACCCCAAAGTCTGAGAGCTTTGAGAAGGCTGTTTCATGCCAATGTCGAGGAAGGTTTGGGCGTGGTTACTCATGCTGTCACCCTTACCGGGCAGGCCAAAGAATTGCCAATATAGCAAGCCTTGTGGGCTTTGTGGTGCAAGAGATCGACGTCCGCTGCACCGGGGACATTATCGCCACCCCAGCTGATTTTTGGATTGAGCACCACTTCGACAAAGCGCTCCACGCCCGCCTCATCCTTGCCCAAGGTGCCGACGGGGGTATCCTGATAGCTGTCGACGATAAAGCCTGCTTGTTTGGCAAAGGCCAAAAAGAACATCATGTGGCAGCTGGCCGTCGCCGCGACCACCATTTCCTCAGGGTCCGCGGCAGGCACTATATTTGAGGGAAGGGGCAAAGCAGTGGTTACAGCTAAGTCTACGCCGCCATCAAAGCTTGCTTGATGCGTGCGGGCGTATTTGCCGTCGGTAAAGACAGCGTCGCCGCGTTCCCAAAGGATGCTGGCGGTGTGGTTACTCACGCCTTGGCCCCGTCCAGCAACAACTGGACTTCATAGGCCATCAGGCCAGTCGTCAATTGCTCAAACAAATAGGCGCGGTGTTCAGGGACACTATCGGCCTGCATATCCTCAATCGTTTCTTGAAAGCTCTCAACTGCCAGTTGATTGATTTCGTCTTCGGTGGCGGCATGGGCCAAGGCCAAGCGAACCGAGAGCGCGCGCAGATTATCATCGCTCGGCTCAGGGTTGGCCTCGATCAGCGCGATTGCATCAGCAATGGCGGAATTGAGGGGGTCGTTCACAAGGTCCTCGCAATCAAAACTTTCATGACTTCATTAGCCCCGCCATAGATGCGTTGAACACGACTATCGCGCCACATGCGGGCGATGGGCATTTCATTCATATAGCCCCAGCCGCCGTGCAATTGCAGGCATTCGTCCATTACTTCGTTTTCAACGTCTGAAACCCAATATTTCGCCATGCTGGCGGTGGCGGGGTCGAGCTTGCCTTCCATCAGCAATTCAACGCAGCGATCGCAGAAAGCGCGCGCCACGGTTGCCTTTGTTTTGCATTCGGCCAGTTTGAACTGGGTATTTTGGAAGTCCATGATCGACTTGCCAAAGGCTTTGCGTTCTTTGACGTAAGCGATGGTCTCAGTTAGCGCGCGCTCCATGCTGGCAACACCCTGAATGCCAATTTGCAGGCGCTCGCTGGCTAATTGCTCCATCAATTGGATAAAGCCCATGCCTTCAACCGGGCCCAACAGATTAGATGTTGGCACGCGGACATCGTCAAAGAAAAGCTCCGAGGTATCCTGCGCGTCTTGGCCGACTTTGTCCAAGTTGCGACCGCGGCGGAAACCTTCGACTTCCTTGGTTTCAACCACGATCAAGCTTGTGCCCTTCGCGCCTTGGCTGGGATCGGTCTTGGCCACCACGATGATCAAATCGGCAGTCGCGCCATTGGTGATGAAAGTTTTGGAGCCATTGATCACATAATGATTGCCGCTTTTCACGGCGGTGGTCTTGATGCCTTGTAAGTCAGAGCCGGCACCGGGTTCGGTCATGGCGATCGCGCCAACCAACTCGCCCGAGGCCATTTTCGGCAACCATTTTTGCTTCTGTTCTTGGCTGCCATAATGCTTGAGGTAAGGCGCGATGATGGCGTTGTGCAACGGCAGGCCAAAGCCATCGATACCCATGGTGCCCATCACATCCATGATCACCGCTTCATGGCGGAAATCGCCACCGCCGCCGCCAAATTCTTCAGGCATCGAGACACAGAGCAGGCCTGCTTGACCGGCTTTGGTCCACATCTCGCGGTCGACAATCCCATTCTCACGCCATTTTGCGCAAACCTCTGGAGGCGCCTCTTTGGCAAAGAACCCACGCACGGAATCTTCGAACATGGTGAGTTCTTCACTATCGCGCCAAACGGCTTTCGGCATGGTGATGGCTGTCATGGTGTTTCTCCCTTAAGTGTCGAAGCTTTGTTATTGTTGGTCCTCCCCCGTAAACAGGGGAGGACAAGGATTAAAACTCCTCGGCGCTCAATGCCATCACTGGCCCTGCACCCGTTTTGACCTTGGCCAAATGCCCGGCAATCTCTGGCAAGATGCGGTCGACGAAATACCGCCCTGTCTTGATCTTGGTGTCATAGAAGGCTTCGGTGCCAGCCTTGGCATAGGCGGCTTTAGCCATGAGCGCCCACATATAGGCAAGGCCGGTTAGGCCAAACACATGCAGATAATCGTGGCTGGATGCCCCGGCATTATCAAAATTGCTCATGCCATTAGCCATCAGCCACATGGTGGCGTCTTGCAATTGTGCGCGGGCAGAGGCGAGGCCAGCGATGAAAGGTGCGAGATCTGCGTCGCCTTCATGTTCAGCCACAAAGGCGTCGATCTCAGCAAAGAAGGTTTGGATGGCCCGACCGCCATTGGCAGCCAGCTTACGACCGACAAGGTCGAGGGCTTGGACGCCATTGGTGCCTTCGTAAATCATGGCGATTTTGCTGTCGCGCAGGAATTGGCTGGCCTGATAATGCTCGGTAAAGCCCGAACCACCATGCACTTGCAAAGCGTCGGAAGCATTCTTGTGGCCCTTGTCGGTTAGATAGGCTTTGAGGACAGGGGTCAGAAGGCTCATATAATCGCCTGCCTTTTGGCGGACAGCTTCATCGGGGCTCTTGTGCAAGAGGTCGCCATAAAGGGCTGTCCAGTACAAGAAGGCGCGACCACCTTCGGTATGGGCTTTAATGTCCATCAACATGCGACGCACATCGGGGTGCACCAAAATATTGTCGGCTGGCTGGTCAGGCTCTTTCGGGCCGGTCAGGCTGCGGCCTTGGCGGCGATCCTTGGCAAAAGCCAGCGCTGCTTGATAGGCAGATTCGCCAATCGCCATGCCTTGAAGGCCGACGCCGATGCGGGCCTCATTCATCATCACGAACATGATGGAAAGACCCTTGTTAGGCTCACCAATCAGATAGCCAGTGGCTTCTTCATATTGCATCACGCAGGTCGCATTGCCGTGAATGCCCATTTTCTCTTCGAGGCCGACGCAAGCTACAGTGTTGCGCTCACCCAAGCTGCCATCGGCGTGAACGATGAACTTCGGCACGATGAAGAGCGAGATGCCTTTGACGCCAGCTGGTGCGCCTTCAAGGCGGGCGAGGACCAAGTGAATGTGGTTGGCGGTCATCGAGTGCTCACCACCCGAGATCCAGATTTTTTGGCCCGAAATCTTATAAGTACCGTCGGCCTGAGGGACGGCTTTGGTGCGCAAGAGGCCTAAGTCTGTGCCGCAATGCGGCTCGGTCAAATTCATCGTGCCTGCCCATTCGCCGCTCGCGAGCTTGGGCAAATAAAGGTCCTTTTGCTCGTCCGTGCCGCCTTCGTGGATCGCTGAATAGCAGCCATGGGTCAGGCCAGGATACATGCCAAACGCCATGTTGGAGGAGGAGGTCATCTCACTATAGGCCAGATTGACCACGTGAGGCAGGCCTTGGCCGCCATAATTGGGGTCAGCGCTCAACAAGGGCCAACCCGCTTCCACCAACGCATGATAGGCCTCGGTGAAACCTTCAGGAACGGTGACGGTGTTGTCAGGGTTTAGTTTGCAACCCTGCTTGTCGCCAACCGAATTTAGGGGCGCCAGAACATTTTCGCAAAATTTTGCGCCCTCTTCTAGGATTTGGTCGCGCACATCTTTAGGCGCATCGGCAAAGCCTTCGAGGTTTGAGAACCGGTCGATCTCCAAGACATCATCAAACAGAAACTTCATGTCGCGAATTGGTGCCTGATAGCCCATAATCTGTCTCCCTTAGTGGCCGTTGGCGGCTGGGGGTGTGTTGAACCAAACCCATCCAGCCGCCGGCCAAACCTTGTTTTATCGAAGTGTTTTGTTTTTTAGGGCCCTGAGCAGGCCTTGCTTTGGCTTTTTTTAAGACGCTTTTTCGTTGAGATAAGAGATGTCTTCGCCGTCGAGGCGGGCGCGTGCGACCGCGTCATAGGCAGAAGCACCGGCAACAGCGAGATCGGCCGGAGCCTTCGCCAATTGCTCATTCAGCCATTGGACACCATTTTCTAAGGTCTCGATCGATCCGACGATGTCTTCACGCTGCCGCTTCAAAAGTTCAATTTGTTTGATGTACTTGTCGTGCGTGCGCTGCATCTGGGTGCGTTGATTATCTCCCAGATCATAGAGGTCGATCATCTCGCGGATTTCGGAAAGCGAAAACCCGACCCGCTTGCCGCGCAAAATCAGCTTCAAACGGGCGCGGTCCCGCACCGAATAATGCCTGTTGAGACCATCCCGTGCCGGGCTGAGCAGCCCTTTATCTTCGTAGAAGCGCAAGGCGCGGGCTGTGGCACCAAATTCACGCGATAACTCGCCAATCGTCCAAACCCTGTTTTTCTCGGTTTGATCAGACATAAAAGACCTCCAGAGGTGACCTTGCAAACGCGTTTGGCTTACGTTTACGCACACGTCAAGTAAAATCTTAGTGTTACCTGCCCCACAGGATTGGGGAATTGCCCGTCTTGCTACCCCGTTGGAACGAACCTGCGCACGTTTTCCTTTGTTTCCAGCTTTTTTGCGAGAACGAAGTAACAAGGCTGGGATAGATAAATAGTGCGTACGAGACTGTGGAATGTGGCCTTGGCCCTGGGTTGACTAGTGATTTTAGCAAGTATGTCTGCAGAAGCTGCTGCCTACCGGCGTCCGTTGCATGAGGCCAAGGTATCCGCACCACAGCGTGCGTCGTGGCAGTTACATCCGCATGGTCCCGCCGAGCCAAGCATCTGGCTGTCGGCGCTAGGACTGGCTTCAAACGGTCAAACCCGCTAACAACGCCCTATGGTGGATGAACAAGATCAGGCGCGAGACGCTTATTGGATGGCGCGTGCTTTGGAGCTTGCTGAGCAGGCTGCCCGATTGGGCGAAGCCCCGATTGGTGCCCTTGTCGTCGACAGCAAGACCCAGACATTGGTGGCCGAGGCCCATAATGAACCAATTACTTTGCACGATCCGTCCGGTCATGCCGAGATACTGGCTATAAGGCGGGCCGGGATTGCGCTGTCCAACTATCGATTGGCGCCAGAATTGACGCTGTACGTTACGTTAGAGCCTTGCACCATGTGCGCGGGTGCCATCAGTCATGCCCGCATCGCCCGCTTGGTCTATGGGGCTTCTGACGTGAAAGGCGGGGCAGTTGAGCATGGCGTGCGCTTTTTTGAGCAAAAGACCTGCCATTGGCGACCGAAAGTCACCACGGGTGTCTTGGCTGAACCCTGCGCAGAGATATTAAGCACCTTCTTCCGTGCGCGGCGCTGATACGGCCCTTCTTATTGGTGAGGGGAAGCGCTAGATAGGAGTGCTCAAGGAGCCCTTTATGTCAGAGATTCGCCACGCCCCCGTTCTTATCATTGGTTCTGGGCCTGCCGGCTATACAGCCGCTATCTATGCCGCCCGTGCCATACGCCAGCCCGTACTGGTTGAAGGACCCCAACCCGGCGGACAGCTGACAATCACCACGGAAGTGGAGAATTATCCAGGCTTTGCCGATGTTATCCAGGGGCCTTGGCTGATGGAGCAGATGCGCGCCCAAGCGGAACATGTCGGCACGCAAATCATTTCTGACTGGATTATGGAAGTCGATCTGACGAGCCGCCCATTCAAAGCGATTGGCGATGGTGGCCAAGTCTACACCGGCGATACCTTGATCATTGCGACGGGCGCGCAAGCCAAATGGCTGGGCTTGCCCGAAGAGCAGGGCCTGTGTGGCTTTGGCGTGTCGGCTTGTGCCACTTGCGACGGTTTCTTTTATCGCGGGAAAGAAGTGGTGGTGATCGGCGGCGGCAACACGGCAGTTGAAGAAGCTTTGTTTTTGACCAATTTTGCCAGCAAGGTGACATTGGTACATCGCCGTGACGAATTGCGTGCAGAGCGCATCTTGCAAGACCGCTTGTTCGCCCATCCAAAAGTGGAAGTGGTTTGGGATAGTGCGGTAGAAGAAATCTTGTCAGACCCTGAGCCTAAATCGGTGACTGGCGTGCGCATAAAGAACCTCAAGACGGGCGCGCTGTCAGATTTGCCAGCCCATGGGGTGTTCGTCGCCATTGGCCATAAGCCCTCGACAGATCTTTTCATTGGCAAAGTCGCCATGCGCGATAATGGCTATATTATTGTTGAGCCCGGCAGCACGCGCACCAATGTGGCTGGGGTATTTGCTGCTGGCGATGTGGCGGATGAAACCTATCGCCAAGCTGTTACGGCGGCAGGGCTTGGCTGCATGGCTGCCTTGGAGGCGGAGCGTTTCCTAGCAGAGCACGGCCAAGAGGCTGTCACCACCGCCTAGGTTGCCCGCTTTAGGAGAAGAGCCTTCCACTGCAATGGCTATCACGGCCTTGTGAATGTGTGATAGGGGTCTTTCACGCCTCTGTGCCTTGCGCACGGGACCCAGAGCCCCACATGCAACCCACTACCGCAGTCCGGGCCCCTCTGGCGATCAAGGCGTTGATCGTGATGTCGGATTGATTGTTCTCGCGGAAGACGCAACCAAGTTGAGGGGACCGGGGCCAATGGATGCCTTGCCTTTTTTAACCGCCGTTTACGCGGGCCAGCCCATTTGGCTGTGGCTCGCTTTCTTGTCGTTCATCGGTTTCTTATTGTGGCTGGACCTTGGGGTCGTCAACAATAAGGACGGGGTGGTTTCAGCTTCGAAGTCTGCCAAGATGTGGGCGGCCTTTGCCAGCCTTGCCATCGCTTTCGGCGCTTATGTCTATTTTGTATACGAGCCCGATCCGCAATATTACAACAGCCCAGACAATTTAAACCAGCAAGCGGTGATCCAATATTTCACCGGCTATTTGTTGGAAACGGCGCTGGCTTTTGACAATATTTTCGTCATCGGCATGATTTTCACTTTCTTCGCCGTGCCGCGCGAATATCAGCACCGCGTGCTGTTCTGGGGCATCATGGGCGCGATTGTGTTCCGGGCGATTTTCATCAGCTTGGGCTCTGCTGTCGTGAACGAGTTCACGTGGGTGCTCTATATTTTCGCGGCCTTTTTGATCTTCACCGGCTGGAAAATGCTTTATGGTGGCGACCACGAGATGAAGCTGGAAGACAATCCGGTTTTAGAGTTCATCAAGAAGCGCATGCGCGTAACTGAGACGATTGATAACCATAACTTCTTCGTCAAGAAGCCACATCCAGATGGCTCGGGCAAGTTGGTTCTTTGGGCAACGCCTTTGTTCCTAGCCTTGATCATGGTCGAAGTTGTCGACATCATCTTTGCGGTCGACAGCGTGCCTGCGATCTTCGCTGTTACCCGCGACCCGTTCATCGTCTACACTTCCAATATCTTCGCGATCTTGGGTCTGCGTTCGATGTACTTCATGCTGGCTGAAGCCGTCGAGCGCTTCAAATATCTGAAATATGGCTTGTCGCTGGTTCTGGTTCTAATCGGCTGTAAGATCATCTGGAACTTCGGCCTGTCGAAAGAACTGAAAATGGTCCCGTACATGGAGCCACATTGGTCGCTGATTGCGACGCTGCTCCTATTGGGTGGCTCGATTGCCTACTCTTTGTGGAGGACCCGCAAGCCTGACGTTAAGACTGACGTCAAGCCAGCCGACTAATCTAGTTGGCGCATACTATAAAAAATCAAAGGCGGGACTGAAAGGTCCCGCCTTTTCCATATCAAAAATCCGATGAAGGATTGGCCTTTGACTTCAGCGGGCTGTCGCAACCTAGTCGCCGATGGCAGACTTCTTTGTTTGGTTCCCGGATGCTTTCGATCAGCATAACCATAAGGACCATGCCCATGACCAGAATTGCGACGATGGCCTCTAAGCTAATCGGTATCGCAGTTCGAACTTCTGTCAGCCATTTCCACCAAGGCTTGCCGTCTTCGACCATTAGTTCAAGCGCGACACAACATAATCGGCGAGATTCGCCAGAAGCGCAGGGATCACGCCTTCAGGCAGACGGGAAAGGGCGGCTTTCGCGTCTGTGATATGGCCGCGAGCCTCGTCCAAAGTGGCTTCAACGGCTCCACGCAGACGCATGGTTTGGATTGCAAAGGCCAAATCCTCATCCTGATGCTTGCGGGCCAGAACGCGTTGCCAGAACAGGCGCTCCTCGCCTTGGGCGCGCTCTAACGCGATGATCAGCGGGAGGGTGGCTTTGCCTTCACGGAAATCGTCACCAGTATTCTTGCCCAAACTTTGGGTTAGGCCACCATAGTCCAAGGCATCATCAACCAATTGGAAGGCGAGGCCCAGCTTCAAACCGAAAGTAGCCAAGGCGTCTACCATCTCATCGGGCGCGTCTGCGGTGATCGCGCCGGCTTCACATGCAGCAGCAAACAAAGCGGCGGTCTTGGCCTCAATAACTTGGTAATAGCGTTCCCGGCTGGCTTCGCCGCGATTGGTGGTTGCCAGTTGCAGGACTTCACCTTCGGCAATCGTGCTCGCGGCTTTGGCTAGAATATCCAGCACCCTTAAGGAGCCCGTTTCGACCATCAGATTGAATGCGCGCGCAAACAAGAAGTCGCCAACCAACACGCTCGCCTTGTCGCCCCAAATCAGATTGGCAGCCCGCTTGCCACGTCGCAACGACGAGCCGTCGACTACATCGTCATGCAGCAAGGTGGCGGTGTGGATGAACTCAACGGCGGTAGCCAGTTTAACCGCAGGCAACCCGCCGCCGCCACAAGCACTTGCCGCTGCCAGCGTTAGGAGCGGCCGCAAGCGCTTGCCGCCAGCATCCACCAAATGGTGAGCCACGTCCGGGATAAGACCGACAGGGCTGTCCATCCGCGCGACGATTTCAGCTTCGGTTGCTGCCAGTTCCGGTGCCAACACTGCCGCGAGCGCTTCGGTCGGATTAACCGACACGGCATCAACTGGGCGGGTGGTGACGTTCACGACAGCTTTTTCCTTATTTGTCTTTTGTTTCCATGCCCTCTTGAGGGGGCTTGGGTCAAGCATCCGCTGCTTCCAACCTTGGCGTTCAAAACAGTTTAGTTGACACTGGTCTCATTTGCCGTCTCAACCTAGCAACTTCGCAAGTCTTTTGGATATAGGCTCAGACGCCCGCATGATCGAAACAACCCATGATATGTTCCTCAAAGGGGCTTTGACTATAGAACAACCCAGCAAGGGCTATCGTGCGGGTACGGACGCTGTTTTATTGGCCGCCGCTGCCGCCGCATTTCCGGTCCGAACGGCTTTGGAAGCGGGCTGTGGTGTTGGTACGGCGCTCCTAAGTCTCGCATCTTTGCGCGCCGATTCGAACCTGAGCCTAACAGGGCTTGAAAAGGACAAGGCAGCTTGGTCCTTGGCTGAGACAAATGCCGCCCGCAATCCACTGCTGTGCGAAGTTAACTTTCTGCTTGGTGATGTTTTGGCACCAGAGGAGGCCCTACTTGGCCAATTCGAACTCGTGTTTTCTAATCCCCCTTACTTCGATGATGATCTGGCCATCCGCGATCCAGACGAGTCGCGGCTAGCTGCTTATATTCTGGGTGCGCCGTTAAATGTGTGGATTAAAGGCATGCTGGCCATGACAACGCCCAAGGGCAGATTCCTGATGATCCACCGGGCGGATCGACTGCCCGATATTCTGGCCGCTCTTCGAGGCAAGGCTGGCGATATTGGGGTTTGCCCAGTGCGTCCGCGGGCAGGCGATCCCGCCAAAAGAGTTGTCGTTTCAGCCCGCAAAGGCTCGCGCGCGCCACTGCGCCTTTTGGCCGGGATCGATATGCACCCGCCAGTGGGCGAGGGACGGTTTAGCTTAGCTTATCAGGCAATTTGTGCTGGAGGGGTCTTAGCCGTCTAGACCTGGCGGCAACTTCATCGTAACCCGTTACCAACAGCGGCAAGCCAAGAAAACAGCCGCGCAATAATAGTGCTCAGGAGTGACCATGACCGACGTGTCTGCTTTGTTTCAGCCCCTCACCATCCGCGGTGTAACGATCCCGAACCGAATTGCTATGGCCCCGATGACGCGGTCTTTCTCGCCAAACGGTGTACCGGGACAGAATGTAGCCGATTATTATGCGCGCCGGGCAGCTGCCGATGTTGGTTTGCTGATCACCGAAGGCACAGTCACCGACCGAAAGGGGGCTTCGAACGACGCCAATGTTCCCCGTTTCCATGGCAATGATGCTTTGGCTGGCTGGGCGAAAGTCGTCGAAGATGTCCACGCGCAGGGCGGCAAGATTGCCCCACAAATTTGGCATCAGGGCATGATGCGCAAGCCAGGGACCGGCCATTTTCCCGACGCACCAACCGATAGCCCTTCGGGCCTTACCCACACCGGTAAATCGGTTCTGCCCGTGCCAACCACCGAAGAAGTTTGGGACATGGTGCAGGCCTATGCCCGCGCAGCGGGTGACGCCGCAAAGCTGGGCTTTGATGCCATCGAAATCCATGGTGCCCATGGCTATCTGATCGACGAATTCTTTTGGGATGTCATGAACGTCCGCACCGACCGTTATGGCGGCTCATTGCCAGAGCGTGCGACCTTCGCCGCTGAAATCGTTGCAGAATGTCGCAAGCAAGTGGGGCCAGATATGCCCATCATCCTGCGCTTCTCGCAGTGGAAGCAGCAGGATTATACGATTAAGCTTGCCCATACACCCCAAGAACTCGAAGCCTTCTTGGCCCCAATCGTGGCTGCGGGCGTGGACATGCTGCATTGCTCCCAACGCCGGGTCTGGGAAGCTGAATTCCCTGATGTCGATGGCGAGAATGGCTTGAACTGTGCTGGTTGGACCAAGAAGGTCACGGGCGTGCCGACCATCACGGTGGGCTCCATTGGCCTGTCCAGTGATTTCGCCGGCTCATTCCGGGGTGAAGGCTCAGCCAAAGCGCCGCTTGATGACGTCGTCCGCCGCTTGGAGAAGGGCGAATATGATATGGTCGCCATAGGCCGGGCTTTGCTGCAAGATCCCGAATGGGCCAAGAAGGTCAAAGAAGGCCGTACCGATGATCTGATGGATTATGACGGTAAGGCCTTGGCGACACTGTACTAGTCTAAGCGTTTGAAAAGGGCCTGACCAATGTGTTCAGGCCCTTTTCGACTTAAGTCGCTGTGGCGAGTTCCTCTTCCACCTTAGCCGCGCGCATTTCTTCTGCTTTGGCTTCGACGAGCTCAACAATATGCTCGATCATGCCGTCGTTAGAGAGCTTGTGGTGCGCCTTGCCGGCCATATAGATCATCCCGGCTCCCTTGCCGCCACCCGTAAAGCCCAAATCGGTGTAGAGCGCTTCACCGGGGCCATTGACGACACAGCCAATGATAGAGAGCGAAATCGGCTCTGACACATGCGACAGACGGCTTTCTAAGGCCTCCACGGTGCGGATGACGTCAAAGCCTTGGCGCGCACAAGACGGGCAGGCAATGATGTTCACACCACGTGTGCGCAAGCCTAGGCTTTTGAGAATATCATAACCGACGCGCACCTCTTCTTCAGGCTCTGCCGAAAGGGACACTCGGATCGTATCGCCAATGCCGGCCCAAAGAAGCGAGCCAATGCCAATAGAGGACTTAACCGTGCCAGAGCGCGCTGCGCCAGCCTCCGTGACGCCTAGATGTAGTGGGCAATCAATCGCCTCTGAAAGCGCTTGATAAGCGGCAACCGTCAAGAAGGTGTCGGACGCCTTGACCGAGATTTTGAACTCATGAAAATCGAGTTCTTGCAAGATGCGAGCATGGTCGAGCGCGCTTTCCACCATAGCGTCGGGGCAGGGCTCGCCATATTTCTCAAGCAAATCAGACTCAAGTGAGCCCGCGTTCACACCGATGCGGATGGAGCAGCCATTGTTGCGAGCAGCGCTGACCACTTCGCGGACGCGTTCCGCAGAGCCAATATTACCCGGATTGATGCGCAGGCATGCCGCGCCCGCCTCCGCCGCTTCGATGGCTCGCTTATAGTGAAAGTGGATATCGGCCACGATCGGCACTTGCGCCGCGCGCACAATGGTTTTGAGGGCGCCAGTTGATTCCACATCTGGGCAGGAAACCCGAATGATATCGACCCCGACCTCCTCACAGCGGCGGATTTGGTCGATTGTCGCTCCGGCATCAGGGGTTGGCGTATTGGTCATGGTCTGAACGCTGATCGGCGCATCGCCCCCAACGGCCACTTTACCCACCATGATCTGACGGGACTTGCGTCGCACGATGGTGCGCCAAGGGCGGATATGTTCCAGACCGGTCGCCACGTCGTAACCTCTTGTTTCTCTTAGTTTATCAGAGCTTGTTCAGCATGACGAAAGCACGCCATCTGCTGGGAATTGAACCACCAGATTAGCCTGTCCGTCAACCAGACAAAAAAATATGGGAAACTATAGGACGGCTTTGAGAGAAGTTCCAGTCACGTGCCTGTGCGGCACTTTATTGAGTGACAGGGCCGACGATTTTGGCTGGTGCAGAAGTTGCCGTTACAGGAGCGGCAGCAGCCGGTGCCGCTGGCCCACTCATTGTATTGCCTAGGCTTTCAGCGTTGGGAGCCGTCGTTTTGGTAGCTGCGGGCTGATCATTTGCCTGTTGAGCAGCAAGTTTGGCAGCTTCTGCTGCAGCTAGGGCCGCGGCTGCCTCAGCCTCAGCCTTTGACTTAGCTGTCGCGATCGCCTCAAAATCCGGCACACGCCAATTTACGACCTTTGTTCCAGCTTCGCCCACCAAGGCAGTCTGGCCATAGCCGCTGGCCTCTAGCACGCCGCCGAAGGGCGAAGATACGAACCAGCGGCCCAAGCCATCGGTCGAAATGCTTTCATCTTTGCGCAGAATGCGGTCTGTCACCAGTGCACCATCTTCGCCGCGCAGGGTCACCCGCACGTCTCGCAGAGCCTTTAAGGTCGACAAAGGTTGCACATCGGCAGTTGCTTGCGCTGGCCCTTTTGGTTGGGCCTCAGCCCACGCTTTTATCTCCTCATCTGGTGGAGCAACCACGTCCACAGGCTGAGGCTTTATTGCGTGCAAGCTAGCCCAAACGATCAACCAACCAAATAGGGCAAGCGCCACAACCGCACCAGCAGGGGCAACAAATCTTGAAGGCTTTGTGGCAATTTCAGATTCGCGGCGGCGCTGTACAGGCTCCCAAGCGTCGCGGAATTCGCTGACAAGGCCGTCACAATCAACAAGCCCCAACAATTCACCATAAGCGCGTACATAACCCAAGGCATAACCAAGGCCGGGCAGCTTTTGGAATTGCATCGACTCGATTGCGGCGACCTGCTCTGGTTTTAGCTTTAGAGCTGCGGCTACTTGCTGGATTGACAGCTCTTGATCGCGGCGAGCTGCTTGCAGTCGTGCACCTGGACCGTCCGCATCCGGGTTATCGACTGAGCCCACCAGACGCAGATGCGCTCGCCCCGAATGGAGCGCTTTGGCGGCATCTAACGTGCGTGCGGCCTCTGCCGGACTCATTGTGTCAATCCTTTAACCGTGATCCCGCCACTCTGCGGGCATTTCATTTAGAATTGATTAGCGCGAGTTTGTGTCAGTTTAACACTCAGTTTACAACAACTAGGTGAGTTTTTGCATAGTCTTTCAGTGCATTGCGAATATCACCGTCACCATTACGCAACAAAATCATCAATGTTTTGGAGAAATCTTCCCCATGTAAGGACATCAGCATCCGTTTGACCGGTCCGATTCCCCCAGCAGGCATAGAGAGCTTTGTAAACCCTAAGCCGATCATGGCCATGGCTTCGAGCGGGCGCCCTGCGTGTTCGCCGCAAATCGAGACCGGTGTATTACCAGCGCTATCGCGAATATGTTTTAAGAAAGTAAGCGCAGGTCGCGATAGAATGTCGTAGCGATCAGCGACCTTGGCGGTGCCACGGTCTGCCGCGAAAAAGAACTGCATCAGATCGTTAGTACCGATGGACAAGAAGTCAGCATGTTCCGCAATCGAGGCTGTATCCCAAGCCAAAGCTGGGGCCTCAATCATCGCGCCTGCTTCTACTCTCGATGGCCCAAGCCGGCCATTGGCGCGGGCCCATGCCAATTCTTTTTCGAGGAGCTCTCTTGCGCGATGAAACTCATCCACCACGGCTACCAGCGGGAACATGACGCGTAAGAGGCGGCCCTCGGCTGCCCGTATTAATGCCCGCAACTGATAGCGCGACAAACCCGGCCGATCGAGGCCCATTCGGACAGCCCGCCAGCCCATGGCGGGGTTCTCCTCGCGCTCAGTTGGCATGTACGCCGCAACCTTGTCGCCACCAAGATCAAGGGTCCTGAAGGTGACGGGGCGGCCATTGGCTAGATCCAAAGCTTCAGTATAGAGAGCGGTTTGTGCGTCAAGCCGGGGCAGCGAGTCCGCGATCATGAATTGAAATTCGGTCCGATAAAGGCCTACGCCACTGGCCCCAGTTGTTTCCAATTGCTCCAAGTCAATGGCTAGGCCGGCATTTAGAAGCAATTGTATTGTCTGGCCATCTAGGGTTTGGCTCGGCAGGTCCTTGCTGGCTGCAAATAACTCCTGCTCGGCACTTTGGGCTGCAAACCGGCCTTGCAACGCCGCTGAGACCATCTTGTCAGGCCGCAAATAGGCTTGGGCTTCATTGCCGTCGACAATGATCATGTCGCCAGCCTCAACCCGTGACAGCAGGTTAGGCAGTTGGCCCAACATGGGAACACCCATTGCCTTGGCAACAATCGCGGCATGGGAGGAGGGGGAGCCTTCTTCTAGAAGAATGGCTTTGATACGCCCACGGCCATATTCAAGAAGCTCCGCAGGGCCAATATCGCGCGCAACCAGAATAGAATCCTCTGGTGCTTCCTTTCGGTCACCGGCGTCGCCTGACAGGTATCGCAGCAGGCGATTATCAAGCTCTTCGAGGTCGTGCAAACGGTCGCGAATATACCCGTCCTTGGCACTAGACATACGAGCACGGTGTTCTGAGCGTACTTGCTCCACCGACGCTTCTGCTGTCAGACCATTTTTCACGCCATCGCGCAGCCGTCGTTCCCACGATCGGTCTTGGCTGAGCAAGTTAAATGTCTCCAGCACTTCAAAAGAAGTGCCGCCTAAGGTCTGCACATCACCTGCCAGCAGCGCTTCAAGGCCTGCACGCAATTTGATCAAAGCCTCATTGAGCCTTTTTTCCTCTGCGACTGGATCGTCAGACAAATAGCGCGTTGGCTCAACATCTGGATCGTGAAGAAGCGCCTGACCCGAGGCAAGTCCACGTGAATAGGCTTTACCTTTCAGCGTTTCCGGCGTGGTTGGCTTGATTTGGAATTCCGACAAGGCCCCTGTGAGGTCCTCGACCGAGACGATTTCAGCCAGCACCGTCGCAATGAGTTGTAGCGCTTCAATTTCGTCATCTTCATAGGTACGCGCGTAGCGGTTTTGTACCACCAACACCCCCACAACCCGGCCACCACGCAGCACGGGCACGCCCATGAAAGATTGGAACGGGTCTTCGCCGGTTTCTGGGCGGTAGGAAAAGCGGGGATGCTTTGGCGCGTCTGCTAGGCTGATCGGCTCGACCCCTTCAGCCACTAGGCCAACTAGGCCTTCGCCTGCCTTCATCCTTGTGCGGTGGATTGCATCGCGTGAGAGGCCCTCAGTAGCGAACAGTTCAAGCGACCCGTCTGAGCGCCGCAGATAAATAGAGCACACGTCCGCTACCATCGTCGTGCCGATCTGCGCGACGATCCGGTCTAAGCGGGTTTGGGTGTCGGCGTCCTGAACCATGACATCGCGCAGGCGACGCAATAAGACGCGTGACCCCCCCGCATTGCCAGAAGAAACAGGGCTCATTCACTTCCTCAAAATGGTGCGGTGTGAGACCCCGCACCCGCAGGACCACACCATAAGTCGCCTTCCCCATACAAGAGAAGGGACAAGCTGTCCTTCAAAGCGACAGCATTTTATGCTGGAAGCTGCACAAAACTTAGGCAGCGTCGAGCCCATAGGCCGTATGCAGCGCGCGAACAGCCAATTCCGTATAAGAACTGTCAATCAGAACCGAGATCTTGATCTCGGAGGTCGCGATGTTTTCAATATTGATCCCCTTCTTTGACAGGGCATCAAACATGATGCGGGCAACGCCTACGTGTGATCGCATGCCGACCCCGATGACGGACACTTTTGAGACGTCCTTTTTGACTTCAACCTGTTCAAAGCCAATTTGCTCTTGTGCAGCACTCATCAGCGCCATAGCGCGATCAGCTTCCCGCTCTGGAACGGTAAAGGTCATGTTGACCGCCCCTTCAGTGCGCGACGGAGCTTGGACGATCATGTCCACATTGATGTTTGCCTCAGCCAAGCGACCAAAGATATCGGCGGCGACGCCGGGGTGATCCTGCAAGGTTTTCAGCGAGACCTTGGCTTCGTCGCGCGAATAGGCGATGCCCGACACGATTTGCTTTTCCACAATTTCATCCTCATCACAGACCAAAGTTCCGGGGTTTGGCTCACCGGGTTCTACAAAACTTGACAACACGCGGACCGGCACACGCTTAGCCATCGCCAATTCTACCGAACGCGTTTGCAAGACCTTCGCCCCGAGCGAGGCCATTTCGAGCATTTCCTCATAAGAGATTTTTTCAAGCCGCTGGGCCTTCGGTACCATGCGGGGGTCGGTCGTATAGACGCCGTCCACATCGGTATAGATATCACAGCGCTCAGCCTTCAGGGCGGCAGCGACGGCTACAGCGGAGGTGTCGGACCCACCGCGACCCAAAGTCGTAATGCGATCCTCTTCGGTCACACCTTGGAAGCCCGGGATCACCGCCACTTCGCCAGAATCAATGGCGGCGGCCACTTCTTCGGCATCAATATCCGATATACGAGCAGAGCCGTGGGCGGAGCTGGAAGCGACGCGGATTTGCCATCCCTGCCAGGAGCGTGCCGGGATCCCCATGCTACGCAAAGCCAAAGCGAGAAGTCCCGTTGTAACTTGTTCGCCTGTGGCGACCACAACATCATACTCATCATCGAATAATTCTGGGGGCAGGCCGTCTCCAGCTTGACGGGAGAGTTCGACCAGACGATTGGTTTCACCTGACATGGCCGATACGACCACAGCAATGCCGCGCCCTGTCTGACGCTCAGCACTCACCAAGCGCGCAACGCGGCGGATACGTTCGACGTCTCCCACAGAGGTTCCACCAAACTTCATCACCAGACGTGACATGCTTCTTTGCTCCTTAGATATGCCATTAGACGCAGAATTCCGCTGTTACAAACAGTCGACGGCTCTCGACGCGCGCGCTCATCGCTCTATGAAGTCTTAAGGTCAATCCTTTTGCATGTTGCAAACTGTCACATAGGTGAGTTGAACCCGATGCCCAGAGCCACCCAAGACGCCATGATGGAGATGCCGCCACATTCGCCTTCGATCGATCCGGCAGAAGTGGCGAAGTTTGCGGCCATGGCGGAGGACTGGTGGAACCCTTATGGCAAGTTCCGCCCTTTGCACAAATTTAACCCAACGCGGCTGCGCTTCATTCGCGAGACAGCAGAAGCCCATTTCAGTTTGAAGTCTGGTTCTGAGTTGCCCCTCAAGGGTTTGAAATTACTTGATATTGGTTGTGGTGGCGGTCTTTTAAGCGAACCGATGACACGCTTGGGCGCAGCAGTAACTGGGGTGGATGCGACCGAACCCAATATCAAAACGGCCATGACCCATGCGGCCCAAACAGGGCTTTCGATCGATTATCGCCATGGCACTGCGGAAGGTTTGCTTGCCGCTGATGAGGGCCCGTTTGATATAGTGCTTAACATGGAGGTGGTCGAGCATGTGGCCGATGCCGCAGCTTATCTAAAGAATACTGCGCAATTGGTAGCGCCCGGTGGCCTGATGTTTGTCGCGACCATCAATCGCACCCCTAAAGCACTCGCCCTCGCGATTATCGGGGCCGAGCGAATCCTTCGTTGGTTGCCGCCAGGCACCCATGATTACGACAAGCTGGTCAAACCGTCTGAAATCCAAGCAGCCTTAAAACCGGAAGCGGGGCTTAGTCTCGATGAACCGATTGGTGTCAATTACAATCCTCTGATGGACCGCTGGTCTCTAGGGGCCGACACCAGCATGAATTACATGATTGTGGTGCGGAAGGCGGCTTGAGAGATTGACCTGCGGCGGCATTGACCAAAACGCAACAGGACCAAACCGACTAAGCTTGGTCCTGCTATAAAGATTTTATGTCGTTCCTAGGTATTCCTAGCAGCCAACGTCTTTGGCTTCGGCGTTGAAGGGCAGAAATCGCCCTTCAGGCCAACCTACATATCGTCCATCTCGCCATCTTCAGAGACAGGCTCACCCGCCAAGACTTCAGCGAGAATGCCAGCGTTCTGGCGCACCTTATGTTCAATCTCAGCCGCCATTTCAGGGTTTGACTTCAAGAAGGCACGAGCATTGTCCTTGCCTTGGCCAATCCGGGTGCTGTCGTAGGAATACCAAGAGCCAGATTTCTCAACGATCCCGGCTTTGACGCCCAGATCAATCAATTCGCCCTGCTTGGAGATGCCTTCGCCATAAAGAATATCAAACTCCACCTGCTTGAACGGCGGGGCGACCTTGTTCTTGACGACTTTAACGCGGGTGACATTGCCCACCACATCTTCTTTGTCCTTGATCTGGCCAATTCGGCGAATGTCCAGACGCACCGAAGCGTAGAATTTCAGCGCATTCCCGCCCGTTGTGGTTTCAGGGTTGCCGAACATCACACCGATTTTCATGCGGATTTGGTTGATAAAGATCACCAAAGTCTTGGAGCGCGAGATGGAACCAGTCAGTTTGCGCAAGGCTTGGCTCATCAAGCGGGCTTGCAGGCCAGGTAGGCTGTCACCCATATCGCCTTCGATTTCAGCCTTTGGCGTCAGCGCCGCGACCGAGTCGATCACCAAAACGTCGACCGCGCCTGAGCGCACAAGCGTATCTGTGATTTCGAGGGCCTGCTCGCCTGTGTCTGGCTGAGAGATCAACAGATCACTCAAATCCACACCAAGCTTGCGGGCATAAATTGGGTCGAGCGCATGCTCCGCGTCGACGAAGGCGCAAACCCCGCCACTTTTTTGTGCTTCAGCGATACAATGCAGCGCCAACGTGGTTTTGCCCGAGCTTTCCGGGCCATAAATTTCAACGATGCGACCGCGTGGCAGGCCACCAATCCCCAAGGCGATGTCGAGCCCAAGAGAACCGGTTGACACGGATTCAATCTCAACCGCTGCGCCTTGTTCGCCCAAGCGCATGATCGAGCCTTTTCCAAAGGCACGCTCAATTTGAGACAGAGCCGATTCGAGAGCTTTTTCTTTGTCCATATCGTTTTTTTCCACCAAGCGAAGCGCTGCATTTGAAGCCTGAGTAGCCATCTTTCAACCCCTTTTCACGATTCCCGCCTGCATCGGCACAAAGGGCTCAGTAGAGCTGTGTGCAAACCAGACCTCATCACGTCATGAAGGTTTTGTATCTGATATGTTCTAAGAACACAAGTAGAACGAAGTGGATTAATCTACTTTTTTAAACTATAGACGTCCGTTTTTGACGTATCAGGCCGCCGCAAGTTCTGTTTTGACCCGTTCTGCCAATTGTGCCAGCGTAAATGGCTTTGGCAAGAAGGAAATGGAGCGTTCGTCTTCTAGGGTCTGGGCAAAATCCTGTTCGGCATAGCCGGACATAAAGACAATTCGGGCATGACCCAAATAGGGCTTAGCCGCTTTTAAGAGGCCTGGGCCATCTAGGCCGGGCATGACAACATCGGACAAGACGAGGTCGAAACTATTGGGATCATTTTGAAGAATTTCCAGCGCTTCTTCGCCGTCCCCTGCCGAGGTAACCTGATAGCCGCGCTGCATCAGAAGGCGGGTTGCAATATTGCGGACGCCTTCTTCATCTTCGACCAACAAGATGCGTCCGCGACCTGCCAAATCCATCGGCCGTGCTTCAGCAACTTGGGCTTGTGCTGCTGGCATCGCGTCACTGACATCATCGGCGGTGGTGGCCGGCAAGAAGACGTGGAACGTCGTGCCTTCATCCTCAACCGAATCGAGCGCAATAAAGCCATCAGATTGCTTGATGATGCCATAGACGGTAGCCAGACCAATCCCTGTGCCTTTGCCTTGTTCTTTTGTGGTGAAGAATGGTTCAAAGATTTTGGTGGCGATGTCTTGGCTCATGCCAGTTCCCGTATCTGTGACCGAGATCATGGCCCAATCGCAATCTTCGATATCGGCAATGCTCAAGCCCTTCAGGGCGGTTCGCACATCCTGTGTTGTCGCGCGCTTTGTGCGGACGGTCACAGAGCCTTTGCCCCTGCCAGACATCAACACCGCATCGCGGGCATTAGTGACGAGGTTCATAAAGACGGTTTCCAGTTGATGCTTGTCAGCGCGCACATTGGGCAGGTCGCGGCCATGGGTGATTTCAAAGACGATGCGCTCGTCCAAGACCTGCCGCATCAAAACTGCAAACTCAGTTAAAACGGCCCCGACGCCTAGAACGTCACGGCGGAAAGTCTGTTTGCGCGCGTAGGCCAAAAGCATTTTGACAAGCTCTGCCGCCCGCGCACTGGTGTTCTGAATGCTCTGCAATTCACCATAGCTGGGGTCACCAACGGGATGGCGCGCCAGCAGGGCGTCGCAATTCAATGTGATGACCAAAAGGAAGTTATTCAGTTCGTGGGCAACCCCGCCCGCGATTTGGCCGACCGCTTGCATTTTGCTGGTCTGGGCGAGGCGATGTTCCATTTCCCGCCGGGTTGAAACGTCGACCAGTAGCAGGGCGGCCCCATCATTTTCGTCTTCTAGCAACCATCCTTCACAAGTCTGCCCGCCAGTATTGGCGATATCCAGCTCAATTGGTCGCTGCCCGCCAACCTCTAGGCGGTCTAAATCGTCTGCATGGGCCGAGGCAACCAAGTCTGATAGTTGCGTCCCTTTGCCTGCCCCTGCAATTCGAACAAAGGCGGGATTGGCCTCTTGAATAATCGCGTGGCGCGCATCACGGCGGTCCAATCGAGCGAAGCCGACTGGGGCTTCGGCAATCAATCGTGCGAGGCCGGTCAACAGCGAAGATGTGGTTTGAACAGCAAGTGCGCCTTGAGATGCAGATCCCAGCGCGTCGTGAGCGTCTTCTTGTGGCTGGGCCGGTCCTTCAACTGTGGTTAGTCGAACTAGAGCATGGTCACCGATCGCGCTGACGCGGACACGAATCCGACCTTGTGTTTCATCCAAGCCTATCCCACGGCGAACCGCCTTCGAGGCCCTAAACGCGCAGGCTTGGTCGAGCAGGCTCATTAAGAGGGGGTCAATCGACACAGGTCGGTAGATGTCATCATAGGCAGGGTTGCCGGCAACAAACCGTCCTGACCGGGTGAAGAGGGCGGCAGGTCCATCCATACTTGCCAGCCAGTCATGTGATTCCGAACGGGAAAACATCTTCAAAAGTCCAGCCATGCGTCTCTGCCCCAAATCGGTCCAAAGTTTCGCCTAGGCGGCGTTTTGGACTCGACTCTGTAGAGAATCACCTGATTTGCGCCGCGCGGCTACACCCAAAATCACTCCGATGATTTTTGCTACAGCTTGATAATGTTCGGCTGGAATAGTCTCTTCAAGATCAACACTGGCATATAGTGCACGGGCCAGTGGTGGGTCTTCGATTATCGGTACGTCTGAAGCCGTTGCAATCTCACGAATTTTCAAAGCTAGGTTGTCCACACCCTTTGCCACACAGATGGGCGCAGGGGTTTCGCCAGCCACATAAAGTAAGGCAACAGCAAAGTGGGTTGGGTTGGTGATGATAACGGTCGCTTCGGGCACTTTTGCCATCATGCGATTACGTCCGCGCTGCATCCGGATCTGTCGCACCTTCATTTTGATCAGCGGATCACCTTCCAGCTTTTTGTACTCGTCTTTTTGCTCCTGTTTACTCATGCGGTTGCGCTTGATCCACGAAAAGCGCTGGATGGCGTAATCTGCGACTGAGGCGACCGCGATAATACCAATCAATGCAAAGCAAAGTTCCAGTAAGATTTTGACTAGGACTGGCATCAGCGCCGCAGGTTCCATCGCCACCAGAATTGGCATTTCTCGGGCGTGGGGGGCCAAGATTGCATAAGCGACCCAACAGATGACAATCAACTTCAAAACAGTCTTGCCAAATGTCATCAAGGCTTCGGCCCCAAACAGGCGCTTAAAACCTGCGATCGGCGAGATTTTATCGATCTTGGGGATCATCTTCTCGGCTGTGAACAACAAGCCCGACTGCACGAGATGGCCCGCCAGCCCAGCAATGCAAATTGCGCCAATCGTAGCGCTCAACAAGATGACCATTTTGGAGCCGACATCGAAGCTGAGGCGTTGTAGCGCGCCACCATCAACCGAAAATTGCTCTGGTCGTTCAATGAAAACGGTCATGTAGCGGGCAAGGTCCTGCCCGCTTTGGAGACCGAGGGTCAATAGAACCGCAATGCCTGCAGTTAACACAAACAGAGTCGCAATGTCTTGCGATTTGGGAACATCGCCCTTCTTTCGGGCCTCATCCAGTTTGTACTGACTGGGGGCTTCGGTTTTTTGCGATTCATCTTCTTCCATCGGGCGGCCTCAATTCAAGGACCGGCCGGCGGCAGCAATGGCCTCAAGCCACACCAACATGCCGGCCCCAGCGGTAATCGCAAACAGCATAATTCCTAATAGAACTTGGACTGGCTGCGCGATGAAGAAGACCTGAATAGCAGGCGCTACACGGTTTATTATGCCTAAAGCCACGTTGATCACGATGCCAAACAATAAAAGAGGGGCCGTAATTTGAATGGCTAGGGAAAAGGCTTGGCTGAAAGCACGCAGGCTAAACTGGGCCATATCGCCAAGGGGCAGGGGCGCACCGGGCAAGAAATTATCAAAGCTTTTGGCGGCACCTGAAATAAACAGATGGTGGACGTCGCTTTGAAACACTAAGGCAGTACCAAGGAGCGCCAAAAACGTCCCGAACACCGCGCCTTGTTGTTGTTGCGAGGGGTCAAAAGCCATGGCCATACCGAGACCAGTCTGCATCCCCGCAATCGCGCCAGCCGTGGCAAGCGCTGAAAACAAAATGCGGGTGGTCAGGCCCAGCGACAAGCCAATGAGGATTTCTTTCGCGATGGCGAGGAACATATCGGCTGTATCAGATGGCAGGGGCGCGATCTTACCTGAAACGACGGGGGCTAAGGTAAAGGCGATGAAAAGCGCAACCATTAGGCGAGCTCGCGCCGGCACGAATTGATCGCCAATGCCAGGCGCTAACATCATCAAAGCGCCAACCCGCGCAAAGACAAGGCCGATCACCCAAACTGTCTGGGGGAGGAGTTCCATCGGAGGAGCCCCTTAGCCCGCGCCGCCAGAAGCAACCTTGGCCATCATTTGGGTCATAAATTCGCCCAGCATGCCGCCCATCAGGGGTAGGAACAGCAAAAGTGCCGCAAAGATAGCAAGGATTTTTGGTACAAACACCAAAGTTTGTTCTTGAATTTGGGTGAGGGCTTGCAACAGACCAATCACCAAGCCAACGGCCAGACCAACCAGCATGACCGGTGCCGACATGGCGATTGTCAGCCAAATCGCGTCGCGGGCAACATCAAGGACTTCTGGGGCATTCATCGTCAGCTTCTCCGACTCAGGGCGTTAAAGAACCAATTCTAGTTCCGCACGGGTATGGGATGGCTTGGCATGGTTAATAAAGTCTTGATAAACTCGTTTTTGCCTTGATTTCTGGCGCGGCGATTTCAGTTTTCCGGGCCGACCAAGCGCCGCTACAGCATATTTTCGTAAAATGCCCCGGCCTTCAAGGCGTGATCGACGACGTGGATCTCGAGAATCCATGCTGCGGGCGAGGGGGTTTTGCCATAGGCTTTAAGCTTTCCGCTGTGATGAACGCGGTGCGGAAATGCCCCGATCCGGTGGCCCGATGCCCCTTCCAATGCCAAAGTGCGCCCGCGCTCAGCAGCTTCAGCCAAAGCGAAGTCATAGAGTTCGGTGCCATTCGCCCCGGTTTCGCTCCAATGCGCCTTGACTGCTGCGAAGACCGCCTTGGAATCCTCAATTAAGCTTTGGTAGCTGGGTACATTGCCCAAGGTGAAGCCGGCACCGACATCGCCTTCATGACCTTCATAGCAGGGCCCAATGTCAAGAAAGAAGATATCGTTGGTCTCTAGAATATGCGGGGCGGCTGGTGTTTCGCCAAACGGCAGAAGCGTGTTCGGACCAAATCGCACTTGACTGGCATGCCAAAGCCTCTCTGCGCCACTGTCCATAATTGCCTGATCGACAATCGCTTTGCCGTCGAGGTCATTCATCCCGGGCTCTATCATGGCCGCAGCTCTGGCCAATGTTTCCCAAGCCCGCGATTGGGCGGCCTTTTGAAGCTCCAATCGGAAGTGCGGGTGATTGGCTTCGCGAGGGTCGATCGGGGACGTCACTTAGCCGCGTCCACGATAGGGCGGCACACCTTGATCGGGAATCCAAACACCCTCTGGTGCCGGCCCCGTGGCAAAGAACACATCAATCGGGATACCGCCGCGAGGATACCAATAGCCCCCAATTCGGAGCCACTTGGGTGATAGAAATTCAACCAAGCGTTTGCCAATTGCGACGGTACAATCTTCGTGGAAAGCGCCGTGGTTCCGGAAGCTGGTTAGAAATAGCTTCAGGCTTTTACTCTCAACCAACCAGTCACCTGGCACATAGTCGATGACCAGATGTGCAAAGTCAGGTTGCCCTGTGACAGGGCATAGGCTGGTGAATTCCGGCGCTACAAAGCGCGCCAGATAGGCAGTGCCTAAATGGGGATTGGCGACCCGCTCAAGCACAGCCTCTTCAGGAGACGCGTAACCGCGAACGTCTTGGCCAAGGGTGCCTAGACCCTCATAAATAGAAGAATTGCTCATGAGCGTCATATAGCGCTAAATCAGCTTTCGTGCACCCAACCTCTGCACGCGGCGCACATCATCCGCGCCCACTTGCACTCCATCGTGCTTCAATCCGATCAAGAGTGCAGCAGAAGTGGCGATTAGCACGTTGTTTTGTTGCCAATCTGGACAGAGGGCACTAGCGTAAGGTCACGAGGGAGAAAGCGACCCAAAAGTGTCGCGCCCACATGAACCTGTTTAAGGGGGGTTGAATGGCTGAAACCAAAGCGGCGACTGGACTTAGTCGAATTTTCGCACGCAAATCGGTCGCTCAGATCATGAGCGAGAACGAAAAGAGTGAGTTGAAGCGGACCTTAGGGCCCGTCAATCTGGTGCTTCTGGGCATTGGCTGTATCATCGGGGCGGGTATCTTTGTTCGGACCGGGAATGCTGCAGCCTTGCACGCTGGCCCTGCTGTGATGTTGTCCTTCGTAGTGGCAGGCTTGGTCTGTGCTTGCGCCGGTTTGTGCTACGCAGAACTTTCATCAACCCTGCCTGTCTCAGGCTCAGCTTATACTTATTCCTACACCACGCTGGGTGAATTTGCTGCTTGGATCATGGGTGCGCTTTTGCTGCTTGAGTACGGGCTTGCCGCCTCGGTGGTGGCAGTGGGCTGGTCTGGGTATGTGGTTAGTCTCTTGGGTGACTTTGGTTTGTTAATCCCGCCTGAATTCACTGGGCCGATGAACCACACGACCACCCTCAAAGACGGCACGACCTTGACGACTTTGTTCAATGTTCCTGCATTTTTGGTGACATTGGTTCTCGCTTGTTTGCTGACGATCGGGATTTCAGAATCCTCGCAAGTCAACAACGTCATTGTGGCCATCAAGGTGACTGTGATTGTCGCCTTCATCGTGATCGGTGGTCATAAGGTCTTGACCCATCTACCTGAATTGTCTCAGAATTGGGTGCCGTTCATCCCCGAGAATGAGGGTGAAGGGAAGTTTGGCTGGGAAGGTGTTTTCCGCGCTGCTTCCATCGTCTTCTTCGCTTACATCGGCTTTGAAGCGGTCTCTACCGCTGGCCAAGAAGCGAAAGACCCCAAGAAAGACATGCCGATTGGCATCATTGGTTCTTTGCTCGTCTGTACCGTCCTCTACATGTTGGTGGCGGCCGTTTTGACCATGTTGGTCAATTACAAAGAACTAAACGTGCCTGATCCAGTCGCTGTGGCTGTGGACTCCATGGGACCACAATGGGCTTGGTTTGCGATGACGATTAAGGCTGGAGCGATTATCGGTCTTACATCGGTGATCTTGGTCCTCATGTATGGCCAAACACGGATTTTCTATGCGATGGCTCGTGACGGCCTATTGCCTAAGATTTTCGCGCGGGTACACCCCAAGTTCCAAACACCTTGGATCAACACTATTGTCGTCGGATTGCTCGTGGCATTCGCCGCAGGCATGTTCGACATCAACGTATTGGGCGATGTCACCTCGGTTGGTACGTTGGCCGCATTTGCCATCGTTTGTGTCTCGGTGATTTGGTTGCGTCAGGCCCGTCCGGACCTGCAACGCGGCTTTAAGGTGCCACTCTACCCCATTCTGCCGATCTTCGGCATTTTGTCATGCGTGGCTTTGATCTTTACGGTGGAACAGCGCGTGCTGCAGTTCTTCTTCTTCTTCCTGATTGGTGCAACCGCAGTCTATTTCCTCTATGGGATGTGGAACTCCAAACTCGCCAAGGGTGAATTCGTGACGGGTCATGAACCAGCAGCTAACGAATTGCCACATAAACTCGACTAGGGTCTAAACCCTAATTGAAGCTAGGCGGCGGGTCTTTGGGCCCGCCGTTTTTGTTTGGGCTGGGGTGTGCTCCCGGGGTGGTCAAACCAAGCCGCGCAGGATAGGCCCTAGTCCATGGAACGAATGAGAGCAGATTTGTTATTGGTAGCACGTGGCCTGATTGCCACCCGGGCCAAAGCGCGCGAAGCCATCGAAGCTGGGCAAGTTCGGTCGGGCGACCGCGTCATCGCTAAGCCTTCTGAACTCTTAGAGCCCGATTGCCCACTGGCCGCGCAGCTGGCCTATCATTGGGTCTCACGCGCAGGGCTGAAATTAATTGCGGCTTTGGATGCCTTCGCCATTATGGCGACCGATCGCTATGCGCTTGATATCGGCGCCTCGACCGGCGGCTTTACGCAGGTCCTGCTAAGCCGGGGGGCGGCCCACGTGGTCGCAGTCGACGTCGGGCGAGATCAGTTGGACCCAAGCTTGCGCAGTAATCCAGCCATAACCTCTCTTGAAGGCACAGATGCCCGATCCCTAACGTCTGACGACTTGGGCGAGCCTGTGCCTGACCTCATCGTGATCGATGTGAGCTTTATTGGGCTAGAAAAAATCTTACCTGCCGTCCTGCCGTTGGTCGCGCCAAAGGCTGATCTGGTGGCGTTGGTGAAACCGCAGTTTCAAGCAGGTCCGGCGCGCGTCGGCAAACGCGGTTTGGTCGATCCCGCTGTAGCGGCAGTCATTGTGGAAGAAGTCCGCCAAGAATTAGACGGCCTATGCGGCTTTGAGGTTCTGAACCTGATCGAAAGCCCCATCGCTGGTGGCGATGGCAATCGGGAGTATCTGCTCCACGCGCGTCGGGAAAGCCAAGACTAAGCCTTTAACGGGTGCACACCATGCAGGGCATTGGCGGGAAACTGCCAGGGTGCATGCCGCCTGTTATAGGGCCTGCTTGACCCACATAGGAATCCCGCGGAACTTGTGCTGGGCGGGGAATGTCCGCTGGGGCGGCATACAAGGGTCCACGTCGCTCGCGCCCGTAATAGGAGTGTGGTGAAGGCTGATACCAGTCCCCGCCAACGACACGCCGGGCCGTCGGTGCGTGTGTTGGCTCTGGCATAGGCAAATACCCTGTGTGCGGTCGCAATTCCTGATTAGACTTGGCCGGGCAGGTAACGTTTGAGCCGCCAATCTGCGAACCAACAAAGGCCCCAATTACAGCTCCCAGTACGATCCCCTCAGGCTGCACCGCAGCGGCAGCAAGTGCTTTACCAGCAATGCCACCACCAACCGCGCCGATCATGCCGCCCGCAGCCCGGGAGCCCGATTTCGCTTCAGCACAAGAGCCTGAAAAACTCTGCGGCTGGCCCATTGCGCGCGGCATAGGTGAACGATGTTTATCCTCATGTGCTAACGCTTTGGTTGTGCTTAAAAGGGTGGTCGCACACAGACTTGCGCTCAAGATCGTTTGGATAGGTTGGCGCATAATCGTCTCCCAAAAAGTCAATAATCAGCCTACACAGATCAATAGCCGGGCGGACGCCAGCCCTGCGGGCGTTGGCACACCCAAGTTTGTTGCGGCGGCAATGTATGTCCGTCTGGCGTGGTAATGGTCTGGACGCTCCAGCCACAGATCATGCCACCCTGTTGCATTGGCATGGCGGGTGCGGGCCAGGATGTCATACCGCCGTGGTTGGACCAACTATTCATTGAGAAGGAAGAAGACCAAGAAGAGCTGCTCGAAGCACTGCTCTCGCTGCTTAACGAAACGGCTGAACCGTGAGCGGCGGCTTCATAGCCAGCGGCGCGATCTTTGACGGTATCAACGAACGGTTGGCTTTTATGCACCCAAGTTGAAGAGCTGTTCGACGAGCTCTGTAAGCGCTTGTGCTTAGGTGCCGTTCGGCGATGGTTAGAGGAGGTTGCTGAAGCGCGGCTATGTGACTTTTTCAGGCGGGCTTTCTGTCCACCACGATCCGAATAGCCATCACGATAACCATCGCGATAACCATGCCGATAGGCATGTTGCTTGTGCTGTTGCCGTTGAACGTGGTGACCGCCATGCGCTGCTGGTTCGCGCACCACTTTTTCTATTACTAAGGTCTCAGTGGTATTTGGCGTAACCGTTTCAGTCCGGGTGACTTCGTGCTGCGACAGGGTGGATGACCCACTGGTCGCACTAGAGCTAGTGCTACTCGAGCCTGTTACGCTGCTACTAACGGGGCCAGGGCAAGCGACATAAACACATTGGGCGAGCGCGGGGCCTGCAAACCAGCCTGATAGCACCAAACCAAGTAAAACATTGCGCATGTTCAAGTCCTTTTCTGGGACGATCGAATCAAAATTCGACAAAATTCTTCATCGCATTGTAATAATATATCAAATGTTTAGCCGCTTGGCCTTGGTCTTCACCAAAACAGGGAAAACAAATCACAGGCTTGGTGGCAGTTTAGTTGCAATATTTTCTTAAAAACAAAGCCGCCTCCCTGATAACAGGGAAGCGGCCTGACTAACAGGGGAAATTGTTAGTTTGCGACTTGCCATACGCCACGATTGTCGCGGCACATCCACACTTGTTGACGCTCGTAGAGGCCATCTGGACGACGCAAGGCAGCTTCGCCCCAACCACATTCCTGACGGCTTACGACAGGGGGAGTATAGGTGGCTCGGTAAGCATGATCATCATCACGGTGATGATTGCGACGGCTTAGACGATAGTCGCTATAGCGATCATTTTTGGAATAATCATAGCTTTGAGTGCCTTTATTGCGATAACCGACTTGGCGCTCTTGGCGTTGATTGGGCTCGTAACCGCGGTAGACTTGGTCGTCGCAGGCCAAGCGACTTTTGGCGATTTGCGAACCGGCAACTGCACCAACGACCGCACCCAGAACCGTGCCTTCTTTGCGGGCGTTGCGTCCTGCAATCTGCTTGCCCAACACCGCGCCAGCAACCGCACCAATTGCACCGCCGGCCAAACGATTGTTGTTCAAGCTTTGCTGGCACTCTTGTGAGACAGCGCCATAATTGGGGCCATAATTGGGGTAAGCGTTGTTATAGGTTTGAGCAGAAGCAATGGCAGGGGCTGAAAGGGCCAGCGTTGCAGCCAAGCTTGAGAAAATCAATGTACGCATCACGATGCTCCTTTACAGAGAAGACCTAAGGGATAGATGGGGGCAGGTGCAGGCCTTCTGTCAAAGCTAACTTGCAACTTCCTCCCTGAACGGCGCATGAGCAGATATGAACAAAAGCATTCAGGAAACACTCACGCTCAACATTGAGCATATTGGCGCACGCGGCGATGGCGTTTCACGCGATCAGGATCGTGCGGTCCATGTTCCCTTTACCCTGCCTGGCGAAGAAGTCGAGGCGAACCAGCGCGGAGACCGTGCGACGCTGGTGAAAGTCATACAAGCATCAGCCGAGCGCGTGGAGCCTGTTTGTGGCCACTTTATTGTCTGCGGTGGCTGTTCGCTGCAGCATTGGGCTGAAGCCCCCTATTTGGCTTGGAAGGCTGGCTTGGTGGAGCGGGCCTTACAGCGGGTCGGCATCGATGCCTCTTTGCCCCCAACTCAGCCTGCTTGGGGTCAGGGACGAAGGCGTGCCACGTTTCATGGTAAGCATGCGGGGCCGCGCTTTTTGTTCGGTTTCGCCCAAGCTAAAAGCCATCAGATTGAGACGATCACTGCTTGCCCGGTTTTGACCCCCGGTTTGAATGCCGCTCTCCCCCGATTAGCGGTTTTGGCGGAAGCATTGGCACCGAAGCAGGAAACGATTGACCTTCTTGTGACGGAAACCCCTGTTGGCTTGGATGTCGATGTACGCAATGCCGGGCGGATTGATAAGTTTGAGCGCAAAGGACTAGAGCGTTTAGCGGCCCTGGCAGAGGCTGCTGAGATTGGTCGTTTGACACTGCATGGCCAGACCGCTCTGACCCGCGTTACGCCCCGTGTGAAAATGGGACAAGCTATTGTCGAGTTACCAGCAGGGGCTTTCCTGCAGGCGACACGGGCAGGGGAAGAGGCCTTGGCCGCCCGCGTGCTGGCTTGGACTGAAGGTCGCAAGCATGTCGCCGATTTGTTTGCTGGTATTGGCACATTTGCGCTTCGCTTAAAGGAAAAGGCGCTGGTTCGTGCCATTGAGTCCGATGTACAGGCAGTTGCTGCCATGAAGAAGGCTTCAGACGGATTGGCCGGCGGCAAGACATTGATCGCAGAAGCGCGTGACCTCTATCGGGCCCCTTTGGCCCCCTTAGAGATGAAGGGCTTGGACGCTATCGTCTTTGATCCGCCCCGCGCTGGCGCAGAAGCGCAAAGCGCCCAGATTGCCCGTTCGAAGATTGATCTGGTGGTGGCTATCTCTTGTGATCCAGCAAGCTTTGCCCGTGATGCCCGCATTTTGATTGATGGGGGCTATCGCCTCGCTGAAATTGAAACCTTCGATCAATTCCGTTTCACGTCGCATGTGGAAATTGCCGCAAAGTTTGTGCGGTAAGCCAGATGCCATTTTGGACCGACACCAAACTCGCAGATATGACTGAGGCCCAATGGGAAAGCCTGTGCGATGGCTGCGGCAAATGCTGCCTGATCCGTCTGGAAGACGAAGATACCGGCGACATTCATACAACGGATGTGCATTGCAAATTGTTTGACTCTGGTACTTGCCGCTGCAGTAATTACGCCGCGCGCAAAGCCTATGTGCCCGATTGTGTAAAGCTGACGCCTGAAACGCTGGGCGAACTGACGTGGCTACCCATGACGTGTGCCTATCGTTTGGTCCAAGAAGGTCAGCCTTTGTTTGACTGGCATCCCTTAGTCAGCGGCGATCCCGACAGCGTACACAATTCGGGGATGAGCGTGCGCGACCAGACCGTACCAGAAGGCAAGGTCAAGGTGCGACATCTAGTTCGCCGGATCAAAATCTGGCCCGGCGAAGAAAACGCTTGAGCACTTACAAGTCGCGGGCGGAAAAAGTGTCACAGCCACGCAGGTCGCCACTTCCAAGGCCTTTTTTGAACCAAGCCATACGTTGGGCGCTGGTCCCGTGGGTGAAGCTATCGGGCACTGCAAAGCCTTGCGCGCGCTTTTGTAGGCGATCATCACCCACGGCACTGGCTGCCCCTAATGCCTCTTCTATATCCCCAGGCTCCAGAGCCGCGGTTATGTTAGACTGTCCAGCCCAAAGGCCCGCATAGCAATCGGCTTGCAACTCAATGCGAACGGCGATGGAGTCGGCCCCTTTGCTTTGCCCTTGTTGGCGCATCGCGCGATTGGCTTTCGGCAATATCCCTGTGACGTCTTGGACATGATGGGCGACTTCATGGGCGATCACATAGGCTTGGGCGAAGTCACCTTTGGCACCCAATCCCCGATCCATTTCTTCAAAGAAGCTCATGTCGAGATAGATTTTCTTATCGCCCGGGCAGTAGAATGGCCCGGTCGAGGCGCTGGCCGTGCCGCAGGGCGAACTTGTTTGGTTATCAAACAGCACCAATGTTGCCGGGGTGTAGGTTGCCCCATTCTTCGCAAAATGGGCCGTCCAGAAGTCCTCTGTCGAGCCTAAGACCGCTGCCACGCGATCGGCGGTTTCTGCTTCGCCGACGCTCGAACTTGCTTGTTTATCCAACCCTTTAGGTGGGGCTGGCTCTGCTTGAAACCCACCTGGTTGGCTGGACGGTCCCGAACCCGCCCCTAGTATCGACATAAGAGTGCCCATCGTATCGCCGCCACCAAAGAAAATAAGCAACAAGACGACGACGATCATGGCCAGACCGCCTCTGCCCCGCAAAGGCAGGCGTGGCCCACCGCCACCTCCAAGTCCGCCTCCGCCCCCGTTGCGGCGGTCTTCAATATTGCTGGATCGGCGGATATCATCCAAACGCATGGCGCGCCCCTTCTAGTCTCTTGGCCACATTCTGCCATCGGCTTACACTTAACCCCCTTGTCAGTGGCTCACGCAAGCCCTTGAAGTGGATCTATGACTTCTGCCCCGCTTTCCATCGTGATCCCAACCTTGAACGCGATGCCCAGATTAGCCGATTGTTTGGCTACTTTGGTGGCAGGCTTGGGTGCTGGCCTTATTCGAGATGTGGTGGTCGTAGACGCAGGCTCTGAGGATCAAAGTGCGGCGCTTGCGCTCGATATGGGCTGTCGGGTAATCCAAGTTGGCCTCGATGGCCGTGGTCGCGGGCAACAATTGGCAGCGGGGGCTAAGGCCGCAAAAGGCGACTGGCTGTTGTTCTTGCATGGCGATTCAGTGCCCTTGGAGGGGTGGATTGCTGCTTGCAAGGCCCATATGACGACGGCCCCGCACCAAGCAGCCTATTTCCAATTGAGCTTTGATGATCAAAAGCCCTCAGCCCTTCGGATCGCTTTCTGGGCTAATTGGCGGGCGCGCTTGTTCGGTCTGCCCTATGGGGACCAGGGACTTTTGATTTCCCGCGCTTTGTATGAGGCTGTAGGTGGGTTTCGGCCCATTGCCTTAATGGAAGACGTCGATCTGGTGCGGAAGTTGGGTAAGTCACGTTTGCGCTCTTTACCTGCTGCGGTCGAGACGAGCGCTGAGCGATATCGGAAGGGCGGTTGGTGGTTTCTGCCTATCCGTAATTTGATGCTTTTGGCTGCTTTTTTGTCTGGGGTCTCACCCGACCGGATCAAGAGCTGGTACCGGTGAGACCCAAGCTTTTAATCTTCGCAAAATCTCCCCGCATGGGCCTTGCTAAAACGCGACTAGCCCGTGGGGTAGGGGTTGTGGCAGCTTGGCGCACGAAACGACGCTTGGACGCCTTTACCTGCAGGGTGGCCCGTTCAGCGGAGTGGGAAACCCTATTGGCGGTCGCACCTCAAAAGGACCTGAGAGCACGATTCACCGGTGTCTGGCCGTCTGATCTGCGTCGGATTGGGCAGGGGCAGGGCGATTTAGGTGATCGTATGGCTCGTGCTTTAGTGGCGTTTGGCCGCGCGCCTGTATGTATTATTGGCTCGGATTTGCCAGACCTTCGGCGGCTAGATTTGGCGCAGGCCTTTAAGGCTCTAAAGCGCGCAGACGTTGTTCTTGGTCCTGCCACCGATGGCGGCTATTGGTTGATTGGGATGGCACCGCGCGCGGCCCGCCGCGCCCGACTTGCCCCCGTTCGCTGGTCAAGCCCTCATACCCTATCCGACACCTTAGCCTGCCTACCGTCAAATTGGCGGGTTAACTTCTTACGTGAGCTCGAGGATGTCGACGACGCGGCCAGCCTCAAGCGTTCAACGCTGTGACAAGGCACCAGCATCAAGAATCCCAGCTGACCCAGATGCGCTCGTTGGCGTAACCGCACTGAACCTGACACTCGTGCTGGCAAGTCGTGGATTATCTTGTGGCTCATAAGTTGGGGTAAGGCCGCGGGCCAGCTTTTCAAGGCTTGGGGCGCGCTGCCCAAAGCGGCGATGATAGATCCACATGTTGCTCATCACGCGCTCGGCATAGACACGTGCTTGTCCGTTGGGAGCGGCCTCCATGAACATCAATGTGTCTTCAGCGCCTTTCACGCTCGCACTCCAGCGCGCGACGTTTCCCGGGCCTGCATTGTAAGCCATGAAGGTTCGCGTGAGGCAGTTGGAGACCACGCCCATGGCCATCATCTTTTCCAGATAAGCTTCGCCCAATGTTACGTTTAACGTGGTGTCGTTCAGCAAACGTGGATTACTTGCCAAATCGCGCCGGCCCGTCATCCAAGCAGCCGTTCTTGGCATCACCTGCATCAAGCCGCGCGCACCCGCATAGGATTTCGCATTGGTGTCGAACTTTGATTCTTGGCGCATCACAGCCAGAACAACGGCGCGGTCCAGAACAAACTCACCGCCCACAGGGCGGAATTGGTCGGGAATGGGATAAAGCGCAGCTAATGCAGCTGCAGACGATGATTGCGCAATCCTTTCAGCTACTGGGTCGAGGTCTAGGCTGCGAGCCACGGCCAAAAAGCCCAGATCATCCTCAGTGCGCGCTCGGCTCCAGCTATTGAATAGTTCAGCTTCTGCATCAGACACGCGACCGATTTCTTTTAAAGCCACAGTACGGCGAACACCGGGGTCCACGCGCATCAAACGGGCCGCGCGATCTTTTTCATCTTGAGCTTGCGGGACTTTTAGCGTCTCCCAACGTCCGAGCCGCGCCAATGCCAATTGCCCGTAAAAAGTCAGTGGGCTCGAAGCGGCTTGCTCCAAAAAAGATTGCGTCTTGGCTTTATCGCCTAGCTTTTCTGATGCGCGCGCCGCCCAGAATGCTCCAGATGAACGCGCCCAATCGTCGCTCGCATTCCAATTTGCCGCTGCTGTAAACAAGGTTTGCGCGGTGGTAAAATCACCCAAGCGGTAGGCAGCCAGACCGCCAATCCAACCTGCTTGACCCGATTGCGGACCATTCACCGCTTCACGCGCCATGGCCAAAGCCGCTTCATCATCGCCCGCATAAAACCGTGCTGCCAAAGCATCAATCTGGGCACGATCTGCCCGCGTCGCACCTTGCCCAATTGGAACGGGAATAAAACTGGGCTCACGCATGGTACCCATCGAGCGGCGGCTTGGCACAGGATCGGGCCGCTTTAGCCGGAAGGGAGTATGCACCACGCCCATGATACGCGCGGCTTGGATCGCATCTTCTTGCGCTTCTTGCGCGCGCTCATAAACCGCACCTGCGCCTGCGACATCGCCCCATCGCTCAAGCCAGGCCGCCATGGCTGGCAAATCTGGTGCAGTCGCGCTTGAAATTAAGCGCGCCCGTTCAACATGGGGCTTCAATGTGCCGTCGGAAATGGATGGCAGAAGCTCATCTAAGACAGCCTTTTGATTGGCGGCTGCAGCGGCAAAGGCTTTGCGGTAATTTACTTCATCGGTAATGGTCAGGACATCCGGGCCAGCGACTGTGCCACGCAATGCAGAGACATGTGGCGCTGTTTGGGCTAGAGCCGCTGTCGACATAATGGCAAGGGTAAAGCAGCCCAACGCCATAATCTGCGTCAGCACGGGCCGCTTTTGCAAGCCAAACTGGGTGATGTCACATTGGGTCAAACCATCTGGGCCCTTCGCCGAAGTGTTTGATAAACTTGGAACTCCACAAGGTTATCAAACCCACTTGCCTGCTTACCCCGACCCATTCAGTCAGAGGTCCTTTACGCCCAACCCTCCAGAAAAAGGCCTAGTGGGCAGATTTACGAGTCTTTTGCCTTGTTTCTGCCCCGTGTGGCAACGCCTAGCGATGAAATTTTCTGTTCAAACCTTAGTAGGTCTTGCCAAGCGAGTGCTTTGTCGCGCGGTCTGTTCAATAGATAGGCAGGCGAAAAAAGGCATTGCGCATACGTTTTCGGCCCTGCCTCATCACTGCCGAGGCCATAGTCAAAAGACCGAGTGCGTAGCTTCATGATGCCGTCCGCCGTGTTCAATAGGGTCTGAGCGGTTAGACCTCCAACCATCAAAATCGCCTTCGGGGCTACAAGTTGGACGTGGCGCGCCAGAAAAGGGCGGCAAAGGGCTACTTCTTCTGTGGTAGGATTACGATTGCCTGGTGGCCGCCATGGGATAAGGCAGGTCAGATAACAATCTTGCTGCCGATCCAAGCCAATGCTTGCTAACATTTTCGTGAGCAAATTGCCCTCGGGGCCCTGAAATGGCTTGCCGATTTCATCATCTTCGCGGCCCGCCGTTTCACCAATCACCATTATGTCAGCCTCTGCCCGGCCATCGGCGAAAACGGTTGCGCGTGCATTGGCTTTTAGCCCGCAGCCATCAAAGCTCTCGAGGGCTTTAAAGAGGGCATCCAAGCTCGTGCAGGATTGGGCGAGGCGATGGGCTTCCGCTAGGGCATCGACAGGCTTTTTGGTCGTATTGACGCGAGCAGGCACAATCTTTGCCTCTGGCATAGAGGGTTCGCTTGGTTGTTGTTGTAAAGCTTGGGCGCGTGCCCGCTGGGCTGGGCCTAAATCAAACGGCTCCAAGCCGGCCAGTTCCCACCAGTGTGCTAGGGCTTGGGCGGCGGCTTCAACGGTTAAACTTGGGCGCGCATGCATGCGTTCAGCATTCCTATGGCAGATTTTGCGGCGGTTTGGGTGCCTAACTGGTCTTGACCTTCGTCCTTTAAGACCTCGATAAGCATTCCTGAGGCTGATGACAAAGGCAATGTGGAATTTGTCCTCATGCGATAACAGTCTAACTGATCCATGCAGGGCCTAGGCGAAAAGGGGAGAGACGATGGCTTTTGACGCAATTGAGCGTGAATCGATGGAATATGACGTCCTGATCATAGGTGCTGGGCCCGCTGGCTTGGCCGCTGCGATCCGCTTGAAACAAGTCAATGCAGACTTGGCGGTCGCTGTATTGGAAAAAGGCGGGGAGGTTGGTGCCCATATTCTGTCTGGCGTTGTGGTCGATCCGAAGGCCTTGGACGAGCTTTTGCCAGAATGGCGCGATGCAGCAGATCGACCTTTGACCACTCAAGTGGAAAAAGATGAGTTAAAGCTTTTGGGTCAAGCGGGCAGCTTGCCGCTTCCCAATTTCATTATGCCGCCCCTGATGAATAACCATGGAAATTTCATCGGGTCTTTGGGCAATGTCTGCCGCTGGTTGGGCGCAAAAGCTGAAGAACTGGGTGTTGAGATTTATCCAGGCTTTGCTGCCGCAGCAGTTGTTTACGATGAAACTGGTGCTGTTAAAGGCGTGCAAGTTGGCGACATGGGCATCACGCGCGAAGGCGAAATGGGCCCGGATTTCACGCCGGGGATTAATATCTTTGCCAAGTACACCTTGATCGGTGAAGGCGTCCGCGGCTCGCTCGCGAAAGAGATCATCGCAAAATACAGCCTTGATGAAGGCAAAGAACCCCAAAAATACGGCATCGGCCTGAAAGAAGTATGGCAAGTCGCTCCTGAAAAGCACAAGCCGGGTCTGGTTCAGCATGCTTTTGGCTGGCCGTTGGATTGGAATACGGGCGGCGGCTCTTTCCTCTATCATTGGGGCGACGGTTTGGTCTCAGTCGGCTATGTGGTGCATTTGAACTATAAGAACCCATGGCTAAGCCCATTTGATGAGTTCCAACGCTTCAAACAGCATCCAGATGTCCGCCCAACGTTTGAAGGCGGCAAGCGCTTGTCATACGGTGCCCGCGCCATCACTGAAGGCGGTCTGCAATCCGTGCCCAAATTACCGTTCCCCGGCGGGGCTTTGATCGGCTGCTCGGCAGGCTTTGTGAACCTGCCGCGTATCAAGGGCAGCCATAATGCGATGAAGACGGGCATGATCGCCGCGGAGACGGTTGCAGCAGCAATTGCAGCGGGTCGGTCTGGCGATGTGCTGGAAGAATACCAAACTGCCTATGAAACCAGCTGGGTCTTCAAGGACTTACAGCTTGTTCGCAACGTGAAGCCTCTTTTGTCAAAGTTTGGCACAATCGTAGGATTGGCCCTAGGCGGCGTCGATATGTGGTGCACCACTGTGTTTGGTGGTTGGTCGCCGTTTGGAACCCAAAAGCATGGCAAATCCGACGCCGCAAGTCTGTTGCCTGCCGATCAGTTCTCCAAGATTGACTATCCAAAGCCCGATGGGGTCGTCAGTTTTGACAAGCTCTCGTCGGTCTTTTTGTCCAATACTAATCATGAAGAAAATCAGCCCATACACTTAAAGGTCGCAGACCTTGCACTTCAAAAGTCGAGTGAATTGGACGTTTTCGCTGGGCCATCAAACCGCTATTGCCCAGCCGGGGTTTATGAGTGGGTTGAGGATGGGGCTGGAAAGCGCTTCCAAATTAATGCCCAGAACTGCGTTCATTGCAAAACTTGCGACATTAAAGACCCGAACCAAAACATCACTTGGACCACCCCGCAGGGTGGGGAGGGGCCAATCTACCAAAATATGTAGCATTGGTCAGAATACCGGCGCTGATTGCGATCACATTTCACAGGCTTACCTTGCTCCAGCCCTTGTTTGCTCATCCAATCAGCGCCAGTTTAGTCTTAGGCCAATTCTTGGTCGATCCCTCCACCCAAGCTACCAGCAGGATGTTGCCATGCGCCTCAGAGCAGTCCTATTTGCGACCACCACCATCCTTATGGGCTCATCGCTTATGGCACCGATGGCATGGGCTTCAGCGCCGCCTATTATCGAGCGGACGCCAGACGCAGATACCTCAGGCGCTATTGCGCGCGAGCGGGCCTATGCCGGCCTCAGTCTGGGGGATGCGATCCGCCAAGCTTTGATCGATGACGATTTGGATTTCGCCTTTAAATCGATCGCAGCGCTCGGCCGGGCTGGAGGGGATACGAGCACGACCCTGTATTACAGCGGTGTGCGGGCTTTCAGCCAGCAAAGTTATCAAGATGTCACCGACACGCTGCGCGACAGTGATAAGGATGACATGTTGACCGCAGGTTTGGTGACCTGGGCCCATGTTGGCCAAGGCAAGCTAGATCAGGCCATCAATGCGTGGGAAGTCTATGGTGGCGACGGAAATCGGCCATTTTTCAACGCCTATCGTGGCCTCTTGGCTGAGCAAAGTGGCCAAGCAAATGCGGCTTTGGGTTATTATGCACAGGCGCAAAAGGCTGGTGAACTGCACTTTGTGCGCGATTTGAGCAAACGCTACGTGACTTTATTGGTCCAAGCTGGCCGCACGAATGACGCCCTAAAAGCCCATGACGAGATTTTTGGTGAACCAAAAGGGCTTGATCCCCTAGAAACCCAATTCCGTGAGACAATTGCCGCCGGAAAGCCAAAGCCGTTGGCCGCGATGTTGCCGCAGGCAAGCCTTAGCTCCTTGATGAGCAATTATGCCTCGGCCATGATGCTCGTCCGGATTTTTCAAGCCAATCAACAACAAAAGGACGCGGACGGCGCAAAGCCAGATGAGGTGACTGAAAAGCCTGACGCGGATGCTCTGTTCGTGGGAGATGCTTTGTTGCTGCGGACAGCTCTGAAGATTGATCCATCCAATCAATCTGCACGGTTTTCTTTATCCGAAGCCCTAGCGGAGATTGACGAAGACAAGGCTGCGTTAGAGACGTTAGCGCCTATTACGACCGGTGATCGACTGGACGAAGTGCGTCGAGAAAAAGCTGTCCTGCATCTCAGCCTTGAAGACGCTTCCAGTGCGGCACAGCTATTGGATCAAATCCCGCAAAGCCTTCGCGACCGACGTTGGTGGGACTTACACGCCAGTATTCGGGGCGCTGGAGGAGACTTCAAAGGTGCATTTGACAGTGCCAGTAAGAGTGCGGCTGCTGCACGCGGCACGGGTGAGTGGGATGAGGACTTAGCCCGATTGAGCTTGATGCGCGCGCATTACGACTTGGGCCAAAAAGCCGAAGCGATTGAGATAGCCCGCGCGCTGGTCAAGAAACTGAAGCCAGAAAATCCTGTCCGTGGCTCGGCCGGGCTCTTCCTCGCACGGGAACCCTCGACACATAGCGAAGGTCTGCCTGCTGCGCGAGAAAGTTTGAAAATGCTCGGAGCAGATGGCCGCGCCAAGCTATCCTTGGGCGGCGTCCTCGCGCAATTCCCTGGAACACGTGCTGAAGGCGTGCAGCTCTTGCGCGATGCGTTGGAGGAAATGCCCCGCTCTCCGCTCTTTATGAATGCTTTGGGCTATACACTGGTTGAGTATGAGATCGACGTGGACGAAGGCTTTCAATTGTTGCAAAAAGCCTATGAGCTTCGACCCTATTCCGGTGCGATAACGGACTCGCTGGGTCGTGCGCACTATAAGCTTGGGCAACTCGATGAAGCACAACGCTTGATCGAAAAAGCGGTCGACATGCGCAAGGAGGCGCCAGACCCAGAGATTTATGACAATCTGGGCGACGTCTATTGGTATCAAGGCAAAAAAAGCGAAGCGCGCCGCATGTGGCAAATGGTGAAAGACTTTGGCGGTCATTATTTCAAGAAAGTTGAGTTGGAAGAAAAACTAAAGAATGGCCTTAAAGGGCCAGCACCTGTGCAAAGAATGGCACCAATCATTGCGGAACCCGGTAGTGTTTAGACAGAGGCCAATTCTTGTGGTGCGCGCGCTGACCGTTGGCGCGGTTTTGCTGTGTTTGAATGTACCACATGCTTTTGCTCAAAGCCCCTTGAAAGTGGGCTTGTCGGCCGCCAAACCGGGTGCGCCCGTTTTGCTGCAACGCTCAGATGCAGATATCTTCGCTGCAACTTTAGCCGGGCGATATGCGCAAAGTGTCGACAATCCTAAACTGGCGGCACAAGCGTGGGCACGGGCCTTCTTTCGCCGCACATCCGACTTAGACCTATATGACCGGGCGACCGCCGCAAACCTCGAGGTGGGCAATCTAGGCATGGTGGTGCGCATGGCTAAATTAGTTGCACCTAGCGCCCGTCCCCCAAAGGCGGTTTTGGCCTTGGCAATCGAGGCCTTGGGGCAGGGACGCTATCAAGATGTCATTCGAACGCTGGAAGGGCAGAAATTCAGTCCGAGCCTGACCCAATTCGCTAACCACCTCCGCGCCTATGCGCTCCTAGGGCAAGGGCAAGGGTCAAAAGCCTATGATTTGGCAAGCCAAGTCACAGGTATTTCCGAACTGGAAGATGCTGGCCTTATGTCGCTGGCGCTGATTTTGGTGCGTGCCAAACGCCAGCAAGAAGCGATTGTTTTGTTTGAAAAAGCGCGCAGCCTCGGGCAAGACTCGCCCGCAGGCTTACGTTTCTATAGCGAGCTTCTGCTATCAGTCGGCCAGCGTGACAAGGCAGAGGCCCTTCTGGTACCGTTAGCTGAACGCGGGACTGTGAAGGCTTCGGCCTTTACAGGTGCCTTGGCACGGGTACGGTCAGGCGATAAGGGCAATGTGGCTATCAATGTGCAGGACCATGTTGCCATCGGGCTACTGACCTTGGTTGAAGCCATGAAGGACAGTCGGCCGCCGACCGAAACCTCGGACCTGCTATCTCTTTTAGCTTTCCTACATCCAACTTCCGATGAAGTTTCTGCGGCATTGGGTCAACATCTTGCCAGCCACGGCTATGATGAGCTTGCTGAACCCTATCTGACGCGTGTTTCTAGCATCAGTCCCGATTTTGTTGCCACGCGCACGGAATTGGCTTGGCTTGTCTATGCGCGTGATCCAAAGCAAGCCTTGCTGGAAGCGCGAGGACTTGCTGCCAAGTATCCTTCAAGCTTTGCGGCCCTGACGCTGCTGGCCGATATGCTGTCAGCCAACCGGCTCGATACCGAAGCTGAGGCTGCCTACCACAGCCTAATTGAACAGAGTGTAGCGGCCTCGTGGTCGCCAACTGAGACGTGGCCACTCTATTTCGGGCGAGGTGGTGCGCGCGAGCGTCTTGGCCGTTGGCCCGAGGCTTTGGCGGATTTACGCTTGGCAAAGGCTGCCGCGCCCAATCAGCCCAATGTCTTGAACTACCTAGGCTATGCTATGGCAGATCGCGGCGAAAATTTAGATGAAGCGCTGGGCATGTTGCGCAATGCGATGCGGCTGCGCCCAAGGTCTGGGGCGATCTTGGATTCGTATGGCTGGGCTTTGTTCAAAAGTGGTCGCCATGAAGAGGCTGCCACCATGCTCGAGCGCGCTGCCGGACTTGCACCCAATCTTGCCGAAGTGGCTGACCACTTGGGTGACGTCTATTGGCGAACTGGGCGGATTGAAGAGGCGCGGCTGGAATGGCGACGTGCTTTGACGCTGACGCCAACAGCAGAACAAACCAAAGCACTGGAAATCAAGCTGAGCGATGGTTTGCCACCTGATCCAAGTCGGGCGGCGGATGCCGCCATCTTGGCTCAGAGCAAGTCTAACTGAGCCGAAGATGACCGTTTGGTTTGCCCCTGCAAAACTCAATCTGACTTTGAGGGTCGGGCCGCCGCAGGCCGACGGGCGTCACCCTCTCGACAGCCTTGTCTGCTTCACCAAAAGACTTGGCGATCACCTGTCGGTGGGAACCGCGACGGACTTGGAACTGGAGATTTCAGGCCCGTTTAGCGAGAGCTTGAGTGCCGGTAAGGACAATTTGGTCTGCCGCGCTGCACAAATCCTTGCCGATGCGGGGGGGATACCCGCCAAAGCTAGCATTCGCCTGATCAAGAATTTACCGATTGCATCTGGGATCGGTGGGGGCTCTGCCGATGCTGCCGCGGCCATGCACGCTCTAATTGAATTTTGGGAACTCAACCTCCCGCTGCCAGACCTTTTGGCCTTAGGTGCCCAATTGGGCGCTGATGTGCCAGCCTGTCTGACAGGGCAGCCGGTGCACATGACTGGGACAGGGGAGACGTTGAGCCCCGTTGGGCCACTGGCTGCTATGGGGGTTGTTCTTGTTAATCCGGGGGTGCCTTGCCCAACCGGGCCTGTCTATCGCGCCTATGACGATTTAGGGGCGGGGCCTGACCTTGTCATCAAACCAGTACCCGATGTGTCGAACCGTGAGAGCTTGTTGGCGTATCTTCGCGAAGTGCCTAATGACCTCGAACGGGCCGCTATCAATCTGGTGCCTGAAATTGGCGAGGCGATGGAGCATTTAGCTGCCAGCCCTAATGTACGCTTTGTCCGAATGTCAGGTTCGGGTGCAACGTGCTTTGCGCTGTATGACGACGAGCCAGCCGCCGAAGCAGGGAAAAATTTTGTTCTTACAGGCCTTGCCAATCGGGGCTTTTGGGTCGAGGCAGATCGCATCTAATAGCTGTGGATGGACTACGGCTCATACTAGGGGGTTTTTATGATCATCGTGCATCACCTTAACGATTCTCGTTCGCAGCGAATTTTGTGGCTGCTGGAAGAAATGGGAACGCCCTATGAAATCAAGAAGTATCAGCGTGATGCTGTCACCAATCTTGCCCCTCCAGAATTGAAAGAAATCCATCCGTTGGGCAAGTCGCCTGTCGTGACCGATGATGGGGAAGTTTTGGCAGAATCTGGGATGATTATTGACGTACTAGCACGTCGCTATAGCCCTGATCTCGCCGTTGATTTTGCTTCGCCACTCTATCCGACCTATGCGCACTGGCTGCATTTTGCCGAAGGTTCTGCCATGCTGCCTTTCCTTTTGGCGCTTTATACGGGTCGTTTAGGGGATGCGGCTGCACCGTTGATGCCGCGCATCACAGGCGAGATCATGAACCATTTATCCTATATCGAAGGCGCACTGGCAGGAAAACAATTCCTCGTTGGCGATCGCTTGACCGGAGCTGATATCCAAATAAGTTTTGTCGGCGAGATCGCCAAAGGCCAGGGCGCTTTGGGAATGTTGCCGAACATGAAAGCTTGGCTCGAAGGCCTTCACGCTCGGCCGCAATGGCAAACCGCGCTTGAAAAAGGCGGCCCGTACCGCTTCGCCTGATGAGACTTCAGCAGCAAAGAGCTAGCGCGGTCCGGGCCCCAACGTACGATCAAAGAAGTTTAAGATTGTGAGTTGGACATGCTTGGCCCGCGCTTTTTCGCGAATGCCGTGCTTTTGCCCCGGATAGACCATGGTCTCAAACGGGATTGAGGCTGCCTGCAAGGCGTCAAACGCTGCGGTCGAATTGTCAAACGTCACATTGTCGTCCGCCATGCCGTGAAGGATCAGCAGCGGGCGTTTAACGTTTTTCAAGCGTGGCAGAACCGATGCCCTCGTATAGGCGTCAGCCTCGTCCTGAGGCTTGCCCATGAATCGTTCTGTGTAATGGGTGTCGTACAAGGACCAGTCTGTAACAGGCGCGCCAGAGACGTAGGCCGAATAGGATTCAGGTGCTTCGGTAGCTAGCCGGAGGGCCATGTACCCACCATAGGACCATCCCCAGACGCCAATGCGCGAAGGGTCTACAAATGGTTGTGCTTTCAGAAAGGCGAGACCTGCTAATTGGTCTTCAACTTCTGGCCCACCCAACTTTCGACTAATGGCGCGTTCGAAGCTGCGGCCGCGGTTAGGCGTTCCGCGATTGTCGATGGAAAACACGATGTAGCCACGCGCCGCATGGAGTTGGTCGGTATTGCTGCCCCACCCCCGCCGGATAACTTGCACACCTGGTCCGCCATAGACATAGACGATGACTGGCCATTTCTTGCTGGGGTCAAATTTAGCTGGCAATTGTAATGACCAATTGAGAACATCGCCCGAAGGACCATTCAACGTGCCAAACCGCACGTTTGCCCGCTTCGCGAGATAGGGTGCCCAAGGATGCTTGTCGTCGAGTTTGTTTTCTTCAATCCAACGAACGAGCCTCCCATTCGCTTCATAGAGGCCAAGGCGAGGGGGTGTCGTGGGATCTGAATAAGTGCCGAGAAAGGCTTTGCCTGTGGTGGCCATGGCCACGCCCCAATTGCCGCCACTTGCTGTTACTGCACTGGGTGCGCGACGCTTAGCTAACGGGGCAGAATAGAGGCGCTGCTCAAGGCTATCGTCCTTATTTGACATAAAAAAGACACGGCCTGCCGCCTCATCTACGCCTGCGATTTGTGACACAGCCCATGTGCCGGTAGTGAGAACTTGAACGCCTGTCCCATCCCGCTTGCGCCGTTCAATATGACGCCAGCCTGTCCGCTCACTGGTCCATAAGAAATCGCCTGATGCCAATGGCGTAAAGTCATTGGTGAGGTTCAGCCAAACTAAATCCGCTTCGGTGAGGATGACTTTCGACTGACCGGTTACTGGATCAACCATCAAAAGATCCAGCCGTGTTTGAGCCCGATTTTGCCGCTGGACATAAAGGGTTTGGCCATCTTTCGACCAATTGACCCGCGCAACATAAATATCGTCATTATCGCCCAAATCAACAGGAACCACGGTACCGGTCACAAGGTCCCGGATAAATAAGGCAACGCTGGCATTGGTTGCGCCAGCGCGCGGATAACGTTGCTGGACAATCTCTGTTTGGCTTGCGCCAATCTCAACCCGAGGGACGAGGGCGACCGCACTCTCATCGACTTGGGTATAAACAATGCGTCCATCGTTTGGCGCCCACCAATAGCCCGTATCGCGATCCATTTCTTCCTGAGCGATGAATTCCGCCATACCGTATGTGATGGCTTCGCTCGCTGCAGGCGATAGCGCTACTTCTTCGTTCGCGCCAAGCTTGAGGGCAATCAATTGTCCGTCGCGGATGAAAGAGACATAACCACCTGCAGGAGAGATTTGAGCATCAGTCTCAAACTCCGGTGTGCGTGTCAGGCGGCGCGGAGCGCTGGGGTTTGCGACCTGCACGTAGTAAAGATCGCCACCCAATGGCGCCAGAATGGCCTCGCCCTTTTTATCCCAATCATAAGCAACAAGGCCCCGTGTGCCTGCCAAACGCTGGCGTTCCCGCCGGGCGGCTTCCGCTTCTGATAGAGCGCCCTCGTCGGGCACCAACGCTTTGGAATCAACCAGCATAAAAGGTGCGCCACCGCCAACCGGTGCTGCCCAAAGGTCGAGGCGCAAAAAATCGCGCTCATTCGGCCGAAGCCATGTTACCAGTTTCCCGTCAGGCGAGAATTTGGACGCTCGCGCGACAGGCCCATTGAGAGCAGGATCTTCAAACAGTCGGTCCAGCGTAATGCTTCCAGAGGCGGGCGCAGCGGCAGGGACGACTTGTGCATGCACAAGGGCGGGTAGAATGGCGAGAATCGCCAGCAAGGTCAGAACAGGGCGCATTAGTCTATTTGGCAAGGGTTCAGCCTTCCGGCAAGCCTTGATGCAAAAGCGCCCACACCCGCAGGGCACTTGCTAAAGGGCGGTCGCCTCGTTGGCTGTCAATCTGGCCGATCAACCCGGAGAGTGACAAGTGGCGTTGGCGCGCATTCCCTTCGAGCGCGGCCCAAAATTCAGCCTCCAGCGCGACGCTTGTCGCGTGTCCTTCAAGAGATACCGAACGCTTAATCAGGCTCATGATCTACCGCCTTGGTCAGGAAATGTCCATCAAGGTGCACTGTCGTCCGATTTTTTGCCTTTTCTGTGGCAAGTTTTTCTAGTTTCGTACGACCGAAGACCACACGATTGGCGTCGCCTTTGGCGCTGTGCTCAGCGCGCGCTTTGGCTCTGCGGGCTTGTCTTAGATTGATGATCTCGACCATGAACCGATTTTAGCGTGTGCGGGCCTGAAAATCCATCAGCGGGAAGGGATTGGCGGGCTGGCTGCGCAGTTATAGGCGCGTCGAGATAAAGCTTCTGGCTTCATGACAGCCTCTTGAAGTTGCCGTTCCATCTCGCCTTGAACCAGTTGAGGTACTTTATCGCTCGAAATGCCATATGCCTCTGCCGCGGCATAGACCTCTGCTAGCCAGCGGTTGCCGCTGTCGCTAACACCTGGTTCGCGTGCCCAAGACGGGGCGGCCATGGCCGTTACTTGGATTGCCGCAGCACATAACAGCGAGTCTTCAAGGCGTGCGAGCGCCGCAGGGTCTTCCCCCCTCAGGGCTTGAACTTGTGCCAATTTGGCCTGAGGTGCGGTTTGTTGAGGACTTGGTTGGGTGAAAGCTTGAAAGCTCCACCCCGCCAAAAGCGAAACAAGGATCAAATTGGCACGCATAGTCACTCACTTTATTGCTGCGCTAAAACTTGCAGGCTTTGGACCAATTGCAAGTAAGCCAGTCCTTTTACTCAAACTTTATTGAGGCAAGGTTTGATTGAGTTCAAGATAAGCACCATCGGCATCAAAGAATTGACAACCCAAAACACGGATCGGGGGCGCCCCGGGGATGCGAGGCGGATAGACCGAGATTTTTGGTTCCACCACCATACGCACACCGGGAGCCGCCTTGGCCGCATCACAAGCCTTTTGCGCGTCAGCCACCGCTGCCACCATAATATGGCTGCCCGGTCCCAATACGTCAGGTTGTTTGACCTTTGGGTGATCAGGTTGATCCGTGTATTGAATGAGGCCAATCCAGCCGATCCAAGGATCATTGGCATTCAGCAACACCAATCGGATCGGCCGTGGTGGTCCGCCTTGGGCAAAGGCAGGGCTAGAGACGTTCATGCGCTCATCATAATTGACCCGCATGCCCAAACCATCGCGGTAGAGTTTGAGCGATGTTTCCATATCCCGTACAATGATCGTAGTGCGGCGAATATCTATGGGCACACGCTCAACTGGCGTTGCAATCTTGGTAGGGTCTTTGGCTGGTTCAGCGCCCTGGCCAGACGGCGCAGCCTGTTGCGCCACTGCAAAGCCCAGCCCCAAACCGGCTGCTAGGACGCCTGAAAGAAAGAGTGCTTTTACTGACTGACACATGGCCGCAGCTCCTCATAAGATATATCTTTTGTTTAGAGGCTGCGGGACCAGATGCAAGCTTGAATCAAGATTGGCGTGATTTTGGTCTGGGAATTATCTGTTTAAGCAACAACGCCAAGGCGGCGCAGTGCGTCTTGACCTAAAGCGGTCTGACGGTTGTAGTAGGCCACACCCGCCGTGCTGCCACCTGCCTTTTGAGCAGCTTTGGCTGCATTTTGCTTGCGCAATTCCACTTGGGTTGGGTCGGATGAGATTTCCCGATAGCCAATACGCAGCCGCCGAAGCACACCATCGAGCGAATCCGCCAAGGATTTTGCCTTGGTCTTGTCGGAGACATCGCCTTGTAATGGCATTTCCAAGGCAATGATTGGCGGTGGATCTGATACCGACTTGGTACCAGGCTTTTTGGGGGCTGGCCGCGGAACAGCCACACCGGGTTCAAGGCCTAATTGGGTCAGTGCGTCGGCAACCCCGTCTGTGGCCTTCAATTCGATCCGGTCACCAGCTTTTGGTGTGATGACGAGGCTCTCAATACCTTTAAGCGAACGGGCCTCTGCGGTTCCATCCCGCATCAGGACGCGGTTTAACTTAGCCGCTAAGGTTCGCATCGTCTCACCTTGGGCGATTGTGATTTTCTTTTCGCTGCCGCCATTCACAATGACGCTGAATTGGTCGCCGGTTCGCAGTCCCGTGCGATCAGTCAGGGCATCAGAAATGCCAAAGCTCAAAGCACCTTGTGGAATGCCCATAGAGTCGAGACTTTGGGAAACCGTCGGGGCCAAGGCGATGGAAATTGGGGCATCAACCAATTGGGGTGCCGTGCGGCTAAATGCCTGAACCCCGGTGTCGCCGTCTAACCCAACAATAGAGCTTTCGCGCGCTGTGCTCGCAGGGGTGGAGCCATTGGCCGGGGTCACGGTGACGGTCTCTGTTGCATAGGCTACTTGGTCGCCCGCGGCGGTCAAGGCGCGAATGGGCTCGCCCGCTGATTCGGTCTGGAACAGCACGGCTTCAGAACTGATTTCCATGCCGACTAATTTGTTCGCAGCTGAATTGGCGGCCGTACGGCCTGCAAGATAGATCCGACCGCTGGAGTCCGATGCCACCAGCGTCACGTCGCTTAAATTACTCGCCGCGAGGTTATTGGTCGCACCACTGGCCGCACCGGTCAAAGCATCAAACTTGCCTAAGCGAGCGCCGCCGCTCTCGTTCCAGACCGCAACCGCTTGGCCATTGGCAATCGCCAAGCCTGCAGGCGTATCATCTCCAGTGGTGCCGAGTGTCTTGGTAAAACGAACTGCGCCGGATGTCTCAAAGGCCTGCAGATAAACGTCTTTTCCGCCTAAGGCTGTAGCTCCGCCATAACTATTGGTCGTTGTCCCCATCACAAAGACGCTGCCATCTGCGCCCACTTGTACGTGGGTCGCATTGTCGCTGCCGTTGGCCCCTTGTTGGTGATACCACTTGTCCCGGCCTTCAGAATCAAAAGCGGCTACAAATGAATCCAGTCCGTTGCCTGTTGTGCTGGTTGCAGTATCGGCGCGACCGTTGACAGAACCAGCAACTGCCAAAGTCCCATCTGCGCCAATGGCCAACGAGAAACCTTGAGCCGGGGCGGCAGACCCTAGCGCTCGCGTCCAAACAATCTGGCCCGTCGTGTCATATTTCATCAGGACAACGTCGCTCTTGTCCTTGGGCGTTTGGCCATTCACCTTGCCGGTCGCATCGGCAATTACGTAGAGCGAGCCATCAGTACCAACCACTGAAGCACGCGCTCCAACAGTGGAGCCTTTGACCGCAGAGATGTTCGACGTGAAGGAAGCTAAATTGTCTGTGCCCTCAAGACTTGTCATCTTGCTAACCACGCTTTGGGTGGCACTATCGATTGTCTTGCCACCTGCAACATAGAGGGCTGGCTTAGTGTCGCCTGCAGCAGCCTCAAAAGAAAGTGCTTCTAGCGAGGTGGTGGTGATCCGCATCCGCTGTTGAACTGTTGCTGTTCCGCCCTTGGTCGTTGCAGGAACAGTGGCTTCAACGCGAGAGAACCTGCTCTCAAAGCCTGCAGTTTCGAGCTTACTGTTGATGAAGTTCGTCACATTGCCGATGTTGCGCTCGGTCGAGCCCATGTCGGACAAATTGATGTCGAAGTTCGTCGTAACCCCAGCTTTGGTAACCTTCAGAGTGAATCGCCTGTCACCTAAAAAGCCCTCTGGGATCGCTGTCAAATCGCCATTGATCAACGGCTTGGTGTCATATTGCAAGAGGCCCCTGGGAATGCCTTCGCCTTCGTGGCGTGCCAAGCGGCGACCACCGATCAGAAAGGCCCCGTCGAGCTTGGTGGTTTCAATATAAGCGTTAAGCTCATCGATGCCCTTTGTCAGGCGATCCTGCAGCCGTTTGCGGGTGTCGGCGCTTATCCCATCCTTGGCCGCGGCATCGGCCAAGGCTTGCAGCTTTTGGACGCCATTATGGATGATGAAAAGGCTCTTGTCGTTTAGGTCGGTGACGGCAGATCCAGCACCTGACCCAAGACTGGTATTAACCAAGCGGCTAGAGCGCAGCGCATCGGTGGCCAGTTGTGACAGAGTCGGAGGCTTAGCGCGGGAATCCCAAGGAGCCATCCGTGCAATTTCACGCTGGGTAGGTGGGCCCGTGCGCGCAGCGGTTGCGGTATTGGTCAGAGCCGACAAGTCAATAGATTGAACCGACGAGTTGGAAAACCCGCCTGAATTCAAAAGACTAATGACACTGGCATTGATGGCCACCGATTCGCTTCCTTAATTTGCCACACGAAATCTCAAATTTGTGAGCATTTTTAGGTGGTTAGAATGTCCTAAAAAGGTTGCAATGGGCTTAATTTTTCGTGTTGGCTTTGGGCAGTGGGGTGCCCAGCTCGGAGGTCAGAGATCGCAATTTAATCGGACCAAAAGTCCCAATTTCGCTTGTATTTGAGAATAATTCGCATATAGTAGGTGCATGCCCCATTCACAGCCAACGCATGGTCTTGAAGCTGGTGCGCAACTTGCGCTCCACGCCATGCGTCGCGCGGCCGGACCGTCGGTTTTCCGCTGCCCAGTTACGGCAGAGCGGGTTGAGACGGCGCGTGCCGCCATGCGGAAACTGGCTAGTTTGCTTTTAGTCTCAGGGCGAAAACTGCGTCTTGGCGAGTTGGGAAGCCTTGAGCCATCGCCAGATGAGCGGACGCTCTTAAACGCCTTAGCCGCCGCACAGGCAGCCGATGAAGATGCTCTCATTGCCGCGCTTCGTTGGTTGGCCGGCTTTGAGCCCGGCCCGGAGATGATCGAAACCACAAAGATCGCAGCACTTGCCTTTGCCGAGGCCGGTTGGAAGTGGGGTGCGACCCAAAGCCCGAGAGCACCCGAGCCGCCTTTTGGGATCAGTCCGGTTCGGGCCGTTAGCTGACCCGAACCAAACATTTTCAATAATTTAGTTGACGATAATGCCCTTGGGTGGGCCATCGCTTTGCCCAGTAAAGCCATTGAAGCTCAGCTCATCGCTGCCGGGTTGAGCGGTCACGACGACAGTTTCACCGTCCTTGATCGCACCCGACAGAATGAGGCGAGCTAGCGGGTCTTGCACATCCTTTTGGATGACCCGCTTTAAGGGACGCGCGCCATAGGCAGGTTCATAGCCTTTGTCTGCCAACCAAGTTTTCGCAGCATCATCCAGTGTGATTTTGATATCACGGGATGCCAAAAGGGCTTCCAAACGCCGCAATTGGATGGGAACGATGCGATCCATTTCAGCCCGGCCCAGCCGTCGGAACAAGATGATCTCGTCAATCCGATTGATAAATTCAGGGCGGAAATTGCCACGTACGGCTTCCATCACCATCGGCCGCACAAGCTCAACATCTTCGCCATCATTCTGCTCCGCGAGATATTGGCTACCCAGATTGGACGTCATGACAAGGATGACATTCTTAAAGTCCACCGTCCGGCCTTGGCCGTCAGTTAGGCGGCCATCATCCAGCACTTGCAAGAGGACATTGAACACATCTGGGTGCGCCTTTTCGACTTCATCAAATAGCACAACTTGATAAGGCCTGCGCCGGACGGCCTCGGTTAAGGCCCCGCCTTCGTCATAGCCCACATAGCCCGGAGGGGCGCCAATCAGGCGGCTGACGGAGTGCTTTTCCATATATTCCGACATGTCGATGCGTGTGACCGCACTATCATCGTCAAACAAGAACTCCGCTAAAGCCTTCGTAAGCTCCGTCTTGCCGACCCCGGTGGGGCCGAGGAAAAGGAAAGAGCCAATCGGTTTGTTGGGGTCTTGCAGGCCTGCGCGCGATCGGCGAACCGCATCAGAAACTGCCTCAAGCGCCTCTTCCTGACCCACCACGCGCGCGCGCAAAGAGTCCTCCATCGCCAACAACTTCTCGCGCTCGCCCTCCAGCATGCGTTCTACGGGCACCCCCGTCCAGCGGGCCACGACAGCGGCGATTTGCTCGGCATCGACTACTTCATGCACCATGCTTTCGCCGCTGGTCTCTGCCTCTTTCAAGGCCTTTTCCAGATTGGGAATGGTGCCATATTGAAGTTCACCTGCTTTGGCGTAATCGCCCCGGCGGGTCGCATCGGCCAACTCGAGATTGAGCTTTTCGAGCTCCTCTTTCAATTTGGTGGAATCAGCCAGCTTGGCTTTCTCGAGCCGCCAAGTTTCGCTCATATCGTCGGACTTGGCCTGCAGCGTGTCGATTTCGTCCTCCAACCGCTCTAGCCGTTCGATGGATGCGGGGTCTTTTTCTTTTCCCAGCGCCGAAGCTTCAATCCGCAATTGCATGAGCCTGCGGTCGATTTCATCCAATTCTTCAGGCTTACTGTCGACTTGCATGCGCAAACGGGCCGACGCTTCATCCATCAGATCGATGGCTTTGTCCGGCAAAAAGCGATCGGCGATATAGCGTTTCGACAAGGTGGCCGCCGCTACAATCGCAGCATCCGAGATGCGAACCCCATGATGGACCTCGTATTTTTCCTTCAAGCCGCGCAGAATAGATATCGTGTCCTCAACGCTAGGCTCGTCAACAAATACAGGTTGGAAACGCCGGGCGAGGGCAGGGTCCTTTTCGACATGCTTGCGGTATTCATCGAGCGTCGTTGCCCCGATGCAGCGCAATTGGCCACGTGATAGGGCCGGCTTTAACAGATTGGACGCGTCCATCGAACCTTCGGATTTGCCAGCCCCTACAAGGGTGTGCATCTCGTCAATGAACAGCACAATGCCACCATTGGCGGCTTCAACTTCGCTCAAGACGGCTTTGAGGCGTTCCTCAAACTCGCCGCGGAACTTAGCGCCTGCAATCAAGGCCCCCATATCCAAGCTCATGAGTTTCTTGTTTTTCAAGCTTTCAGGCACGTCACCATTGACCATTCGCAAGGCCAAACCCTCTGCGATGGCCGTCTTGCCGACGCCAGGCTCCCCAATCACGACTGGATTATTCTTGGTACGCCGAGACAAAACTTGCACACAACGGCGGATTTCATCATCGCGGCCGATCACGGGGTCGAGCTTTCCGTCGCGCGCAGCTTGGGTTAAATCGCGCGCATACTTCTTCAATGCCTCATAATTATCGTCTGCATTGGCGGTGTCGGCGGTTCGACCGCTGCGCATCATGCCGATGGCAGAGTTTAGAGAGGTCGGGGTGACACCGGCCGCCTTGAGCGCTTCAGCCGCTTTGGTGGTGCGGGCAGTTGAGATGGCTAAGAGGAGCCATTCAGCGGCAACGAAGCTGTCACCTGCTTTACTAGCCGCGTCTTCAGCACCCTGCAAAATCCGGGCGGTCTCCGGCGGCATATAGATTTTATCCTCGCCGCCTTCGACAACTGGCAGGCCTGCTACTGCGACATCGGTGGCCAATTTGGCTTCATCGGGCCGCCCACCGGCAGACCGGATTAGGCCAGCCGCCAGTTGTTTGTCGTCATCGAGCAACGCCTTAAGCAAATGCTCCGGCGTGAAATAGTGGTGCTTGCGCTTGATCGCTTCCATTTGCCCGGCTTGGACAATGGCGCGGGCGCGTTCGGTGAATTTATCTAGGTTCATCGTTGCAAAGCCTAAGGTTAAAAACAGGGGAGACCTAGAAACTAGGATCGTTGCCCTCTCAGTTAGGTGTGGCCTTTGGGCAACACAAGGGGGCGGGCCAACTCAATTTACAACGCGCTTTTTTGCCCTTTTCCTTGGGCTCTGTATGCTCTTTAGATAGGCAATTAGCCCATCGATTTGATCGGGCTCAAACTGGAACTCAGGCATGGGGCCGTGGCCTACTAAAATGCCCTCGCTGAAGGCTTCTGCCAAGTTATCAAGCGGATAACGTTGCGCCAAAGTAGAAAAGCGTGGCGCCTTCGGATTTGGGCTTTGGCCTTTCTTGCCGATCGCATGGCAAGTTGCGCAATGGGTTTCAGCCAAAGTGCGACCAACATCAAATGTGCGTCTTGGCGTGGGTGTCTCAGCGGCATAAACCGGCGCAACAAGACTGCCAATTAGACAAATGCTCACGCTCAATCGTGCCAACATAAGAGTGTCCCTCGTCTGTATCAGGATGCATTTTGCATAAGCGAAACCTCCCACCTTTGACAGCTTATGTCTACGCTGGTGAGACGAAGTTATCGCCTAGCCCGCAAGGGTGGCAAAATCGTCAAAATACTGTCATCCTATGGACATCGGTACATGCCAGCCTAATGGGCTCGCTGTGTTTCATTATTTCGAAAAGCCCCAATGCCTGTAAGCTTGCCTGAACGCGACGCCCCGAATTGGCCTGCTGTTGCCACCATTCTGGGGGTGCTGCTCATTACGTGTGGCGCAATCTATGGACTCAGCCAGAACGTGATGCTGATGCTGTTAGGCGGGCTCGGCGCAAGTCTGGCAATCGCGGTCGGCTGGTGGTTAGGTGCAGAGGCCGCAAAAGGCCCGTCAGAAGTGCAAAGCCCTGAAAAGCAGGGGACTGACCCCGCAGCTGCGGGTGCCAGTGCAGGGAGCGAAGGTACTGGCGCAACCATGGCAGAAGGCGCTGTCCGGTTTGCGCGCGCTGCCATCGAAGCAACCCCTAATCCAGTCCTAATCGTCGATGCAGCCGGACGTTTGGTCGGAACCAACCAAGCTGCGCGCGACCGCTTCTCGATTGATGCTGCCCAAGTGCGGTTTAGCGCCGTGATTCGGCGACCAAATTTAGTCGACGCGGTGAGCGAAGTGTTCAAAACGGGCGTGACCCGGACCTTGTCCATTGAAAGTCGTGTGCCAGTTGATCGCTATGAGCGTGTTTCGATTGCGGCTTTTGATGCAGATCAAGACCGCTTTGTCCTGTTGTCGATCCAAGATGAAACTGAAGCCCGCATGTCTGAGCGCATGCGGGCCGACTTCTTGGCAAACGCCAGCCACGAATTGCGCACGCCTCTAGCGGGGATCGTCGGTTTTATTGAAACCCTGCGTGGCCCAGCCCGCGAAGATGCAGTTGCCCGCGATCGATTCTTAGAAATCATGCACTTGCAAGCAGATCGGATGAGTCGCCTGATCTCAGACTTGCTAAGTTTGTCGCGGATTGAACTTAATGAGCACGTTGCCCCAACTGCTCGATCTGACTTTGCAGCCGCAGTGCAGGAAATTGTCGAAAGTTTGCCGCCGGATAAGCAGAAGCGCATTCAGTTCAAGGTAGGCGATGCTCCTCTTTGGGTGATTGGGGACTGGGACGAAATTCAACAGATCGCCGCGAACCTCATTGATAACGCCCTCAAATATGGCGGCGCGCAGTCGGAAGTTCGCATCATTCTGTCCGCTTGGCTCGACCGTGAGGCTGCTTTGAGGTCAGGCATGCGCGAGTGGGACGGTGCCTCGCGCTTGCCACTTACCAGTCCAGAAGTGGATCGTGAGCGTCTGTATTGTACTTTGCGGGTTGAGGATTCAGGCCCTGGAATCGCACGTCAACATTTGCCGCGTTTGTCAGAGCGCTTTTACCGCGTCGAAGAAACCGCCACAGGCAAAAGTGGCACAGGTCTGGGCTTGGCAATCGTCAAGCATATCGTTAATCGCCATCGTGGCGGATTGGTGGTAGAGAGCGAGCAAGGCCGGGGAACTGCTTTCTCGGTCTATCTGCCGCAGCCGCTAGAATTGGGTCCTGTACGGACAATAGCAGAAGTACAAGCAGGCTGACCCTGTCCAGCGCGGTCGGTGTCATCGAAGTGTCGTAAAAATGTAATCCTGTCTTCTCAGCAAACCCTTAAGGGGCGGAGGAGAATTGGTGCCAGATTGTCTGGCAGGGGCGATGATAGTTCATGGATGCGTTCGCAGATGTGCCTGTAAGCCTGATTGCCGCAGCCCTTGTGCTGGCTTTCGGGACGTGGGCTTGGCGATCCGGCGCAACTAAAGCGCTGGTTCTGGCCAACTCTGGCCAAGGCCGTTTGAATTCTTTACCTGGTTATCATGGTTGGTACGTGGTTTTGTGGGTCGTTGGGCCTGCTTTAGCTCTCTTGTTGCTACATGAGTTGATCGCCCCATCGGCAATTCGGTCGCTCCTGTCCCATAGCCTCGCGCCTGAGGTACTGGCGCTTCCGAAAGAGCGGCTGGACTTATTTTTTGCTGATGCTAGCAAGATTGCCTTTGGTGGCACCCCGAGCCAGCGGACCCCGGATGTTTTGGCCGCAGCCGAAGCCATGCGCGCGATTTCCGCCAATCTCAATTTGGCTTTTGGCTTAGGTGCCCTAGCCCTTGCCGCCCTAGGCTTCTTCTTGTCGAACTCGCATTTAGGGCGGGACTTCCGCGCCCGTAACGCGGTTGAGGTCTGCATTAAGGCCGGCATGATGGTGGCCTCAGCCATTGCTATTCTGACCACCCTTGGGATTGTTTTATCGCTACTTTTTGAAACGCTGAAATTCTTCTCAAGTTACAGTCCTATCGATTTTTTGTTTGGCACGCAGTGGAGTCCGCAAGTTGCTATTCGGGCTGATCAAATAGGGCAGTCTGGTGCATTCGGGGCCGTGCCTTTGTTCGCTGGGACCGCGCTGATCATGGTGATTGCAATGGCGATTGCGATCCCAGTCGGCCTCGGCTCAGCCATCTATCTTTCTGAATATGCAAGTGCCCGTGCACGCGCTGTGGTGAAGCCCGTTTTAGAATTGCTCGCCGGTATACCCACCGTTGTGTTCGGCTTCTTTGCTTTGTTGACCGTCGCTCCAATCATTAGGGCAATTGGTACCATTGTCGGACTCGATGTTTCAGCACAAAGTGCTTTAGCTGCTGGTTTGGTAATGGGGGTTATGATTATCCCCTTCATTTCGTCGCTATCGGACGATGTGATCAATGCGGTTCCCCAAGCCCTGCGTGACGGTTCCTATGCCATGGGCGCAACAAAGTCGGAGACTATTGGTCGGGTCGTGATTCCCGCTGCTCTGCCAGGGATCGTTGGTTCGGTTTTGTTGGCTGTGTCCAAAGCCTTGGGTGAGACCATGATCGTGACCATGGCCGCTGGTCAGAATGCCAATCTCACCCTAAACCCCTTAGACATGGTGACCACGGTAACAGTGCAAATCGTGACCTTGCTAACGGGTGACCAAGAGTATGACAGCCCAAAGACCCATGCCGCGTTTGCGCTCGGGTTTGTCTTGTTCTTCGTGACCTTGATCCTCAACATCATCGCATTGCGCGTCGTTCAAAAATATCGAGATAAATATGAGTGACCCTGCTGCCCCATCTCGGACCGCTTTGCGGGACATCGTAAACAGTCAAATCAAGCGGCGGCACGCGGCTGAAACCCGGTTCCGTTGGTTTGGCATCACCATGGTGGCAACTGCGATTGCGGCCTGCGGCCTTCTGTTATTGTCGGTCATCTCCCAATCGATTCCGGCTTTGACTGAAAACCGCTTGCATCTGACTCTCAATGTCAGCGCTGAGAAGGCTGATCCCTTTGGCAAACGCGTGCCATCTGAAATTCGAGAGCATGGTGATTTCTATGGCTTGGTCCAAGATGCCTTAATCCAACGCTTCCCAACGGTTGAAGCCGACGGGAAACTGGACGATTTGTTTGATGTTGTGACGTCTCTGGCAGCCGTCCCAATCGGGCGCACTTTAGCTCAAGATCCAAGCTTGATTGGTAAAAACTTGGATGTGGCTTTGCCGATTAATGATGATCTCGATCTGTTTTTGAAGGGTGCTTACGGGGAAACCCGAGTGAGCCAAGGCGAAGAGCCCTTAACCGAAGCAAGAGCTGCTGACGGGACCTATACTTTGTCTGGCGGGCCTGCACCGTTTGCGAAGCCAGTTGCCAATCTCCGCAAAGATTTGGCCCTTTCTGCCACGGAGCTTGAAACAGCACTCGGCCTCAAGCGCCAGCGCCTAAGCATTGCGCAAACCCAAGTCGCAGCCCTAACCGCGCGGGTTTCAGAACTGAAAGCTTCTGGCGGGCCGGGACTTGCAGCAGCCGAGGCATTGGCAGACCAAGCCCAAACACTTGTCGATAATTTGACAGGCGAGACCGAAGTCGATCAAGCAACGATTGCCGCCTATCGTGCTGCTGTGAAGGGCGAGGGTGGGGCGATTGAACTCAATGACGACAAGCCCAGCATTCTGGTTGAGGTTCGCGGTGGAACCTATAAGCTAACCCGCATTGCGCCGTCAGCTGCTCAAGGCGTACTCTTGGCACGTAGTCCAAAAGGGGCGTCTGATTACGTCTGGCGGACAGTCCAAATTGCCACGCCGCAAAACGGTCGGGCTGTAAATGATGAAGTCATTGCCTTTGGCCGTCAATTACAGAGTGAAGGTGCAATTCGCCCGGCTCTTAACACAACGATCTTCACCAATTCAGACTCGAACGAGCCTGAATTGTCGGGTATTCTTTCCGCTCTAGTCGGGTCAATTTTTACGCTTCTGGTGACTTTCTGTACAGCAGTGCCTATTGGGGTTGCGACGGCTGTTTATCTAGAAGAATTTGCACCCAAGAATGCGCTGACAGACTTCATTGAAGTCAATATCAACAATTTGGCCGCCGTGCCCTCCATTGTGTTTGGTCTGTTGGGTTTTGCGGTTTTCTTGACGTTCTTCAACATGCCGCGCTCTGCCCCTATTGTAGGTGGCATTGTGCTGACGTTGATGAGTCTGCCCGTGATTATCATCGCCTCGCGGGCTGCTTTAAAAGCGGTACCGCCGTCTATTCGAGAGGCGGCGCTTGGTGTTGGTGCTTCGAAAATGCAGGCGATTTTCCACCACGTGCTGCCCTTGGCCATGCCTGGCATCATGACCGGCTCAATTCTCGCGATGGCCCACGCTTTGGGTGAGACAGCACCTTTGTTGATGATCGGCATGGTGGCTTTCATCGCCGATGTGCCGACTAGCTTCACGGACTCTGCGACTGTTCTGCCGGTCGAGCTCTTCATGTGGGCTGGCCGTCCTGAACGAGCCTGGGAGCCACGTACGGCCATGGCTATTCTTATTCTACTTCTCTTCATGATATTGATGAACGCTGTCGCAATCTTCCTGCGACGCAAGTTCGAGCGCAGGTGGTAAACCCATGAATACGTTCTCTCAAAGCAGCACTGAAGCCCATGGCGAAACCCATGCCGTGCAAGTGCAACAATCAACAGGCATTCTGCCAGACATCAGCTCAAAAGTACGCGCGCGCGACGTCAACGTCTTTTACGGCACAAAGCAAGCCCTGTTTGACGTGTCCTTGGATGTACCTGATGCCTCGGTGACCGCCTTTATCGGCCCATCGGGCTGCGGCAAATCGACATTTTTGCGCTGCATCAACCGCATGAATGACACCATTGATTCCTGCAAAGTGACAGGCAGTATTCAAGTTGATGGCCGCGATGTGAATGACCGCGCAATTGACCCGGTTGTGTTGCGGGCGTCGGTTGGCATGGTGTTCCAGAAACCTAATCCATTTCCGAAGACGATTTTCGAGAATGTGGCCTATGGCCCGCGCATCCATGGCATTGCCAATGACAAGCCGGGTCTGGAGCGCATTGTGGAGCAAAGCCTCCGCAAAGCGGGCCTTTGGGAAGAAGTGAAAGACCGGCTGCATCAGCCCGGCACTGGCCTGTCCGGTGGCCAACAGCAGCGCTTGGTGATCGCCCGCGCCATTGCGGTCAACCCTGAAATCATTCTGATGGATGAGCCTTGCTCAGCTTTGGACCCCATCGCGACGGCCAAAATTGAGGAATTGATTGACGAGTTGCGGCAGAATTTCTGCATTATCATCGTCACGCACTCTATGGCGCAGGCTGCCCGCGTCAGCCAGCGGACTGCCTTCTTCCATATGGGAAAACTGGTGGAAGCTGGGCCTACTGAAGAGATTTTCACCAATCCACGCGACAGCCGCACCCAAGATTATATCACAGGCCGATTTGGCTAAGAGGTTTGCACCCTAGACGGGGGCTTGAAAGTAAGTTGCTATGACAGAACATACCGTTCGTGCTTTTACCGAAGAATTAGAAGCCCTTGGGACGGATCTGACCCGCATGGGCGGCTATTCAGAGCAAGCGTTGAGCGATGCAGTTACCGCCATTGCGCGCCGCGACGCGGGCCTCGCGCGCAGCGTAATCGACGGCGACAAGATGATCGACGAGCTTCAGCGCGAGATCGAGCGGAAGATCATGCGCTTGTTGGCTTTGCGCCAGCCGTTAGGGCGCGACTTGCGCCAGACGGTAGCAGCCCTAAAGCTTGCCGCTGACTTGGAGCGCATCGGCGATTTGGCCAAAAACATAGCTAAGCGCGCTTTGACCATTCAGGAATTTGACCCGATCTCTTTGACACGCAGCGTGGAGCGTATGGGCAAGATCGCCGTCACCCAGCTGAAGCAAGTCCTCGACACCTTTGCATCGCGTGAAGTGGCTGGTGCTGTATCGGTCTGGATGCAGGATGAAGAGTTGGATGAGCATTATAACTCACTTTTCCGCGAGCTTCTGACCTACATGATGGAAGATCCCCGCATGATTGGGCCGGGCGCGCATTTGTTGTTTGTGGCCAAGAATATTGAGCGAATCGGCGATCACTGCACCAATATGGCCGAAGTCATTTATTTCCTTGAAACCGGTGAAGACATCGGCATTGACCGGCCAAAGGCGGTCGATCCCGTGATGCCTCCCCTCCCACCGTCGCCTAATCAGGAGCCATTGTCATGACCCCCTATGTGCTTGTCGTTGAAGACGAAGACGCATTAGCTACGCTATTGCGCTACAATCTGGAAAAAGATGGCTATCATGTCGGTGTCGCCGTTGATGGTGAGGAAGCCTTAATGATGGCGTCAGAGCGCTTGCCGGACTTAGTCATTCTTGACTGGATGTTGCCAAAAGTGCCCGGCATTGAAGTTTGCCGGAGGTTGCGTGCCAAGCCAGATGCTCGCAACATACCGATTATCATGCTGACAGCGCGCGGTGAAGAATCTGACCGGATTCGTGGCCTAGACACGGGTGCGGATGATTACGTCACCAAGCCATTTTCGACGACCGAACTTTTGGCTCGCGTGCGCGCTGTGCTTCGCCGAATTCGCCCTGGCCTTGCCGACGACCGTCTGGTGTTTGGTGACATCGTGGTCGACCGTGTGTCCTACCGTGTGAAGCGGGGCGAGCGTGATGTCCATTTGGGCCCGACAGAGTTCCGCTTGCTTGACTATTTCATGCAGCATCCAGGGCGTGTCTTCTCGCGCGAACAATTGCTGGACGCGGTCTGGGGGTCGGACGTCTATGTCGAGGCGCGTACGGTGGACGTCCATGTCGGTCGCTTGCGCAAAGCGCTGAATGAAGCCGACGAAATCGACCCAATCCGCACGGTGCGCTCAGCTGGCTATGCGCTCGACAAGGCCAGTTAACGCAGAAATGGCCTAAAGCGGGGCTTGCCCGGGCTTGCCCGGAAACCAGTCTGGATGGGCGAGTTCAAATCGTTCAAACACGAATCCCGGTGCAACAACGCAGCTAACCAAGGTCCAAGCGCCGAGGGTTTCGGCCGCCTGCCAAGCGCCCGCAGGCACAATCGCCTGTGGCCGTTGTCCCGCTCTAAGGTCTGGGCCTAATCGTTGCGCGTAAGCTTTGTTGCCATCCTCACTGATGCTCAGCGCTAACGGCCCGCCTGCATGCCAAAACCAATGTTCCCCCGCATCAACGCGGTGCCAAGCGGAGACTTCACCCGCTTGAAGGAGAAAATAGATACTGCTGGAAAAACCGCGACCCTCCGGCCCTTCAAGGTCACGAAACGTCTCAACATAATGGCCACCCTCGGGGTGGGGCTTCATCTGCAACAGGGCAATGATCTCAGAAGCCGATAAATCGCCTGACACAGCCCGCTGCATTAGAATTGGTCCTTCATGTGCCGCACGCGCCCAAACGCCTCGTAGGCGGCGGCATCGGCCGCAATCCCTATCGCAGCTCTGACGCTAGGCAGGTCTGCGCGTACGAACGGATTGGTCGCCCGTTCAAGCCCAATGCTGGTTGGAACGGTCGGCAGATTTTCGGCGCGCAAGCGGGTGATGTCGGCAATTCGGCGTGTCAGCGCAGCATTATCAATCTCAATTGTCGCACAAAAGCGCGCATTGGCGGCTGTATATTCATGCGCGCAATAAATGGTTGTCGCATCGGGCAACGCCATGAGGCGCGAGAGGCTAGCCCAAGCCTGTTCAGCGCTGCCTTCAAACAGCCGTCCGCAACCCAACGCAAACAACGCATCGCCGACAAATGCCACTTGGTCTGCCGCAAAGTAGAAGGCGATGTGGCCTAAAGTATGCCCACCAACATCGATGACTTCGGCCGAGCTCTCCCCCAAATGCACGGTTTCACCTGGACGTAGGATCTTAGCGAGTGGGCTGATACGTGTGTGGACTTCTTCTGGCCCCAACGAGACGGTACCCAAAGCCTTTTCGATGGCTTGATTGCCGCCAGCATGATCTGGATGCCAATGCGTGTTCCAGATTTCGTCGATCCGCCAGCCCAGCTTATGGGCTTCGGCCAGAATGGCTGTGGCGTCCGGGGTATCGATACAAGCAACTTTGCCTGTGGCCGAATCGCGGACCAGAAAGCCATAATTGTCAGACAGACAGGGAAACATATGAATGATAAGCATGACTGTCCTTTAAGAGAGAAACTTGGTTTATCCTAGTCCCCATGCGCGTTGATGTTCTCGCCTTGCAAAGTTTTTATGCGGGCCCTTTGGGGCAGACCGCGCAGGCTATGGCTGGCCGCCGCATGGTTGATGCTTGGGGAGATTGTAAGGGTCTTGATGTTTTGGGCTTTGGTTATGCCACGCCCTATTTGACGCCGTGGCTGCCGACCGCGCGGCGTGTCACTGCCCTGATGCCGGCCACACAAGGGGTAGAGCGGTGGCCATCGGGTGGTCCAAACCTTACCTGTATTGGGGATGAGGACCGGATGCCCTTCACCGAAGCAATCTTTGACCGCATCCTCTGTGTCCATGCGTTAGAAGAGGCAGAAAATCCGCGCGTGCTGCTGCGCGAACTTTGGCGGTTGCTTGCTCCCGAAGGGCGTTTGATGATTGCGGTTGCCAACCGCGGTGGCATTTGGGCAAGGGCGGAATCGACCCCTTTTGGCCAAGGTAGACCTTATAGCCGCAGCCAACTGGCAAGTCTTTTGAGTGAAGCCATGTTTCAGCCAGTGGCGTGGTCGCGTGCACTTTATGGGCCACCTCTGTCGTGGAAAATGGCGACAGGCGGAGCAGCAGAGACGTGGGAAAGTGTAGGCGAACGAGCTTGGCCCGCCCTGGGCGGGGTCATTTTAGTGGAGGCGGTGAAGCGTCTGTATGCCGACAGTCTTCCCGGCCAAGGTCGACGCGTCTTGTTAGCCCAGCCCGCGGCCGCACGTTTTTAAGGCAATCACTGCAAAAGTCGCTCAAAAATTGTGCTAATACCTTCCGCCCTGCGGTCTGGCATTGAAAGCGGGTCACAAGTGCCGCTGATTGTCTAATCTAGATTGTGATGGAATAATCAGGGTCTGGTTCCTGAGAACGAACCCGATGCGAAGTGAGGGGAACAGAATGAAGCTTGTCACCGCCATTATCAAACCAAGCCGTCTCGATGCGGTGCTTGATGCGGCAACCGAAGCGGGCATTTCGGGCCTGACGGTTACCGAAGTTCGCGGATACGGTCGTCAAAAGGGCAAGACCGAAGTCTATCGCGGCGCCGAGTACGAAGTGAAGTTGCTGCCTAAGGTCAAGATTGAGGCTGTGGTCACCGATGACATGGTCGACAAAGTGGTTGAAGCGCTGGCAGGTGCCGCCAATACAGGCAAAATCGGCGATGGCAAAATTTTTGTCGTCGATGTCGAAATGGCCCTGCGCATTCGCACGGGCGAGAAAGACGCCGCTGCAGTCGCAGGCTAAGGCCGGTTTAAAGGTCAAATCAAAAGGGCGGCGCGTCGGGTGCCGCCCTTTTTTGTTTTTTAGAATTGTGTTCGATCTGCCCAGTTTGGTGGAGAGAGCCGATCTCGTGGGGCCTCGCCATGAACGCTGTCAATCACGCTAGGTCTGGCATACCAAGAAAACAGGACCATGCTGCCGACAAAGGGTAATAGATTCAGAAGTATCCATGAACCAGACTTGCCCACATCATGCAGGCGACGCACACTGGCCGAGAAAATTGGCAGCGCATGAAGGGCGCCAAAGGTCATCGTCATCGTGCCGATTTTGATCTCTGGCGTGCCATCCGTAAGGGCAGATAAAAGGATCGCGCTATCAACTGAAATAGCCACGCAGCTCAGCGCGAGCACCATCAAGAGAAAGTACCAATAAGCGCGCCGGGTCATACGCCCCGTAAGGTCCAGCACATGGGTCAGTGCGTGAAGATAATTCGTAACCATTGTGCGAGTGTAACGCCACGGCCTTTGCAAACCCTTGAGCATGCCCGTAAAATTGGAAGGGAGTGTGTTCAGGTGAGGGTCGCCCCGCCATATCCCCCTAAACTTTAGCCTCCACTTGCGCCTCTTGGGCCATGCGTTCGGCTTGGGCAAGGCGGCGTTCTTCATGTTTGAGCAAGGTCTCTTTCAAATAGCGTCCCGTCCAAGAACCTGCGACCAAGGCCACTTCTTCTGGGGTTCCTTCGGCGACAATCAGGCCACCGCCATCGCCGCCTTCAGGGCCCAGATCAATCAACCAATCGGCTGTTTTGATCACGTCCAAATTATGCTCAATCACCAAGACACTATTGCCCTGATCCACCAATTCCTGCAGCACTTCCAATAGCTTGCGCGTATCTTCAAAATGCAGTCCGGTGGTGGGCTCATCGAGAATATAGAGCGTTCGCCCCGTAGCGCGGCGCGACAATTCCTTGGACAGTTTCACCCGTTGCGCTTCCCCGCCAGACAAGGTGGTCGCTTGCTGGCCGACTTTGACATAGCCGAGGCCCACCCGCACCAAAGTTTCCATCTTGTCGCGAATGGAGGGCACCGCTTGGAAGAAGCCTGCTGCTTCGTCCACTGTCATGTCCAAAACTTGGGCGATGGATTTGTTGCGATACGTGACTTCCAAGGTCTCCCGATTATAGCGTTGGCCGTGGCAGACGTCGCAGGTGACATATACGTCCGGCAAGAAGTGCATTTCGATCTTCTGCACACCATCGCCTTGGCAGGCTTCACAGCGACCACCCTTGACGTTGAAGCTGAACCGGCCCGGGCCATAGCCGCGCGCCTTTGACTCTGGCAGTGCAGCAAACCAGTCGCGGATGGGGCCGAAGGCACCGGTATAGGTGGCAGGATTGGACCGCGGCGTACGCCCAATCGGGCTCTGGTCAATATCAATCACCTTGTCGAGGTGGTGCAGACCTTCCAGTGCCTTATGCGGACCTGGCACTTCATTTGCCCCGTTTAGGCGACGGGCGAGGGCCTTGTAGAGCGTCTCGAGAATAAGGGTGGATTTGCCTCCGCCAGACACACCAGTCACGCAAGTGAAAATCCCCAATGGAATATCGACCGAGACATTTTTGAGATTATTGCCGGTCGCCCCTTCGATGCGAAGGAACTTCTTCGGATTGCGACGACGACGCTTCGGCGGGATCGGGATCGATTTTTCCCCGCGCAGATAGGCCCCGGTTAGGCTGCCCTTGGTCGCTTCAATATCGGCAGGCTTGCCTTGCGCGACGACTTGCCCGCCATGAATACCGGCCAGCGGCCCCATATCGAGAACATGGTCTGCTGTCAGAATAGCTTCTTCATCATGCTCAACCACGATGACGCTGTTTCCGAGATCGCGCAGACCTTTGAGCGAGGTGAGTAGACGCGTGTTATCGCGTTGATGCAAACCGATGCTGGGTTCATCGAGGACATAGAGCACCCCTGTAAGCCCTGAGCCAATTTGGCTGGCCAGTCGGATTCGCTGGCTCTCGCCACCTGAAAGGGTCGCCGAACCACGGTGCAAAGTGAGGTAATCCAAACCGACATCGACCAAGAAGCGCAAGCGCTCTTTGATCTCTTTCAAAACTCGGGTCGCGATTTCTAATTCCTTTGGTGTTAGCCGACCTTCTAAATCGACAAACCAGTCGCGCGCGCCCCGGATTGAACGAGAGGATACCACTGAGACATCTTCGCCCCCGACGCGCACCGCCAGTGCTTCGGGTTTCAGACGCTTGCCGTCGCAGGTTGGGCATTTCTGTGCGGATTGATAGCGGCCCAACTCCTCACGCGACCAAGCGGAATCTGTCTCGCGCCAGCGCCGTTCCAGATTAGGGATTACGCCTTCAAATGTCTTGGTGGTTTCATACCGCCGCGCACCATCATCATAGACGAATTTTACCTTTTCGGTTCCCGACCCATAGAGCACAAGCTTTTGAAAGCTTTCGGGAAGTTTCGTCCAAGGTGTTGTCAACGCAACTTCCGCATGACGGGCCAAAGCTTGCAAGGTTTGGGTATAAAGCGGTGAAGCTCCCTTCGCCCATGGTGCAATAACGCCGTCATTCAGGGTCTTGCTGGAATCTGGAACCACCAACTCTTGGTCAAATTTGAGCTGTACGCCCAAGCCGTCGCACGTTGGGCAGGCCCCGAAGGGATTGTTGAAGGAGAAAAGACGTGGCTCGATCTCTGGGATCGTAAAGCCTGAGACTGGACAAGCAAATTTCGCCGAAAACAGCATCCGTCGTGCGATGCCTTTATCATCCTTTTCATCGGCGAATTCAGCCAGCGCAATGCCATCCGCCAAGCGTAAGCAGGTCTCAAAACCCTCTGCCAGACGTTGTTCGATGCCTGAACGAACCGCAATGCGATCGACCACCACATCAATGTCATGCTTCAGTTTCTTGTCGAGATCAGGGGCATTCTCGAGCTCAAAATATTCGCCATTGATCTTAGCGCGCACAAAGCCTTGTTTGATCCAGCTTTTAAATTCCGTCTTAAACTCACCCTTTCGACCCCTCACGACGGGTGCCAACAGGAATAGACGGGTGCCTTCAGGTAGGACTTTGATTTTATCCACCATCTGGCTGACCGTCTGGCTCTCAATGGGCAGGCCAGTCGCAGGCGAATAGGGCACGCCAATGCGGGCCCACAATAGGCGCATGTAGTCGTAAATCTCGGTCACCGTGCCGACAGTTGAACGTGGGTTCTTCGACGTCGTCTTCTGCTCAATCGAGATGGCGGGCGACAAGCCTTCAATCGAATCCATATCGGGCTTTTGCATCAGCTCTAGGAATTGTCGCGCATAGGCGGAAAGGCTTTCGACATAACGTCTTTGGCCTTCAGCATAGATCGTATCAAAGGCGAGCGAGCTTTTGCCGGATCCAGATAGGCCTGTGATCACCACCAACTCACCGCGGGGGATCTCTACTGTGACATTCTTCAAATTGTGTTCGCGCGCGCCACGCACACGGATAACAGGCGATTCAGACATATGTGACCTTGATTACGCAAACCCCAGAGCCGGAAGCCCCATGATAAAAACAATGTCGCCCTGATTAGCGCGTGCGAACCAGCTTGACGAATAGAACATTATGTGAACATCTTACGCTTGTCCACGGCATGCACAGTTTTACATGCTTATCCACAAGGCGAGGCGGTTTGAGTGTCGCCCCTCTCTTCTGGTTTGGACATGAGACCTGTAGCGTCAGTTTCAAATGGATACGATGCCGAGGCGCGACAGGATGAGTCGCCAGCGGTAAAAAAGACGGAGTAAGGGCAATGGCGGGCAGCGTGAACAAAGTGATCTTGGTTGGAAATTTGGGTCGCGACCCGGAGATCAAGTCCTTTCCATCAGGCGATCGCATCGCGGAGTTTTCTGTCGCAACCAGTGAGCGCTGGAACGACAAAGCTAGCGGTGAAAAGAAAGAAAAGACCGAATGGCATCGTGTTGTTGTTCGCAACGACAATCTGGTGAAGGTCGTTGAGAATTACGTCAAAAAAGGCAGCAAGGTCTATGTTGAAGGCCAGTTGCAGACCCGTGAGTGGACCGATCAGGCCGGCCAAAAGCGTTACTCCACAGAAGTAGTCATTGGCCGGTTCAAAGGTGAAATCACCATCCTCGATGGCCGTTCTGGTGGTGGCGACATGGTCGACGATCGTTCAGAAGGCGGATTTGGCGGCGGTCGTTCTATGGGTGGTAGCGGCGGCGGCAATGGCAGCAGCTTCGGCGGCGGATCCTCTGCTCCACGGGCTGTTCAAGGCGAGAAGCGCTCATTTGCGGCGGACCTTGAGGACGATATCCCGTTCTGATCGACTATGTTTAGGCTGAGTTTTTGGCCTTGCCTGATGCAGCTTGTTCGCTGGTCTCACATGCCTCAAGCGTCGCATCAATGCCTTTGAGTAGGGTTTCGGGCGTGACAGGCTTGGCGATGTGGAAGTCACAGCCGGCCCAAAAAGATTGCGTGATATGTTCCTTCATCGCATTGGCGCTGACCATGGCGATGGGCGTGCGCCGCAAGCCATCGCTGCGTTCAATCTCGCGGATTCGCTTTGTCGCGGATAGGCCATCCATAATCGGCATTTGCATGTCCATCAGCACAAGATCAAAATGTGCATTTTGCCACATTTCAACGGCCTCTGCGCCGTTCTGGGCGATCGTCAAAGCGATGCCATGGGGCTCAAGGATCATCGCGATCACACGCTGATTAACAAGATGATCTTCCGCCAACAGGATCGAACGACTGGCTGCGTGCGGCAAAAGGCCTGTTCCGGTCTCGCTCGGCGCAGCGTTTGTGTCGGTCTGAACTGCTTCTAGCTTTACCCGTGGCAAGGGCAGAATGGCGGAGAATAGGCTGCCAATCCCGGCCTCAGAGGTGACCAGAAACTGACCGCCCATCATGTCAGTTAAGGTGCGGCAGATCGATAAGCCTAAGCCTGTTCCGCCGAAGTTTTTAGTAATGGACGCATCGGCTTGTACGAACCGGGTGAACAACCGTTGCTTGGTCTGTTCGTCAAAACCAATCCCGGTGTCCTTGACGCTGATCATCACATCGCACGATCCATCCGCCTTGTCCGTCGCTGCGATGCTGATGTCGATTTGACCTTTTTGGGTGAATTTTACCGCGTTTGAGGCCAGGTTCGATACGATTTGCTTGACCCGTACGCCATCGCCTTCAAACAGGCCTTCGGTACCGGGGCCAAATTTGACATGGAATCCAAGGCCTTTTTCCTTGGCCCGTATGCCCATGACTTGCGCGGTCGCCTCTATGGTTTTGCGAAGGTCAAAAGGCTCGGGCTGCAAGGTAAACTTGCCCGCTTCGATTTTCGAGACATCGAGGATATCCGACAAAAGAAGTTCGAGCGTCTCTCCAGACGACTGAATGAGGTCGACCATTTCGCGCTGGGTGTGTGTCAAATCAGTGCGGGATAAAGCCCCAACCACACCAATGACCCCATTTAAGGGGGTGCGGATTTCATGGCTCATATTGGCTAAGAAGCTACTCTTGGCGCGATTAGCAGCTTCGGCTTGTTCGCGCGCGGCCAGCAGTTCAGTTTCAGTACGTTTGCGCTCGGTGATGTCGTAAAGCATGCTTACGAAGCGTGGCTTCTTCGTCTGGGTTGCGGGCAAAGGCACAACCGTCGCATCGACCCAGAACAGCGACCCATCCTTAGCCCGGTTGCAGACTTCGCCACGCCAGGAGTTGCCAGCATTGATGGTATCCCGCATCGTTTGGACATAGGATGGATCATGCATGTCCAATTGAACGGACTTGTAACTTTGCCCGATCAGTTCTTCGCGCGAATAACCGCTGATTTCACAATAGCGGTCATTAACGAATTCAATATGGCCAAATTGGTCCGCCACGGCGATGGTCGAATGCTCGTCGAGTGCGGATTGATAGGCGTTGAGATTCGCCAAGGCATCATCGGCACGGCGCTGGGCTTCGACCAGATCGGTGACCTCGGTTTCAATTGCTTGGAATCCTTCCAATTCCCCCTGATCGTCCAATAGGGGTTGGATGTCTAAATTGATCCAATACATCCGGCCCTCTTTGGTCCGGTTCAAGAGGGTGGTGCTGACAGCCTGGCCCTGATTCATGGCTTCGATCAATTTTGCGACTTCTAACGTATCGGTTTCCGGACAGAAAGTCAGTTGGCTTGGCCTTTTGCCAATTACCTCGTCGCGGCTATAGCCAGAAAGGGCAAGATAGGCGTCATTGACCCAAGTGATTTCTCGGTTTTTATTGGTACGCACAACAGGGTTGCGGGCCAGATCGGCAAAGCGCGCAAACTCTCGATAGCGGATTTTATCTCTTTGGATGTTTTCTCGATCTTGCCGCCAAAGCTCGAAAATTAAGGTGAAGGCAATTCCTGCCAGTATGATAGTGCTGAGAAGCCCGGTCTGGATACTTTCTTTCGCGGCTTTGATATCTGACGAGCCATCTTCCAGTGCTTTCTTGATTTCGTTGCTATAGGTGGCTTTCAGATCGGCATAATCTTGCGAGGACAGAATGGCGAGGCCATCTTCTTTCTTGCCATCGGCCACCAAACCAAAGGACAGGCGTTCAAGATCGATAAGCTTGGTGTTTGCCAATTCGACTGCGTCAAGGTTTTGCTTAACCCCTGCTGGGCCGATGGACATGGCCTTGACTATGGCTGCTTCAAGAAGAGGCGCATTTTCTTCGTAACGCTGTGCCCATTTTGGGTCGGCTGTCATGGCATGCATGAGCGCGGACATGGTCAAGACTTCGTCGATCCGATTGATCTCGCCAGTGGCTTCGGTGAACAAAATCTGGCGCGTATTGATGTCGCGATAAGAGGCAAACTGCCACGCCGAAGCTGCTGCCATAAGCAGAATAGCAAACGTCACTGTCAGTAGCCTAGGTATCGATTTCATGCGGCCATCCTAAAGATTGGGATGATGTATAGACCGAATGGTATTTCCGTTGGGTTAAAGTGTCGTTTCGGGGCGATTTTTTACGATTTGCGGTATCGACGCCTAGAATGCGTCCATCCCCTGCGTCATTACCGGACGTGCGAACGGAAAGGCACCAGATTTCCGACTCGACTCACCGCCGTCTTCGTGATTAGAACAAATCAAGAACATAAAGAATGGAAAGGTGTGTGATTTTCAGCCATGAGACCGGATTTGACCGCTTTGCGTACCCAGATACGGGCCATTGAAACAGAGGGCCGCCCGGCGTTGAGCTGTTTGCCAACAGGCGCGGCCATGTTGGACGCAGCCTTGGGCGGCGGGTTGTCTTTGGGCGGTGTGACCGAAGTGGTTCCTGCCGCTTTCATGGATGAGCCAGCCAGTCTGCACTTTGCTTTCGCCTGTATGGCCAAGGCGCTGCAACAGCGCCCGGGCGATCTGGTGGTGATTGAAGATGCCAGTCGCGGGCAGGGGTGGGGGCCTGCTTGGGGGCAATTTTATGGGCCGGGTTTGCAGAAGCTCGGCGTGTGTCCATCCCGTATCTTGTTGGTGCGTACGCCGGATGTGAAGGGCTTTCACGCCTGTCTGGAGGATGCAGCACGAACCTTTGGCTTGGCCGGTATTTTGGCTTTGTCTGGCCCCAAAGCCGGCTTTGGTCTTGCCGGGGCACGGCGGGTGCAACTGGCGGCAGAGCAGGCCCATAGCTTGGTTTTGGCTGTTCAAGGGCTGCGCACCTCTGCTTTTGCGCCAGCGCGTGCGCGACTGGTTCTGGCCAGTCGCCCATGCCGACCTGTGGCGCTGGGCACGGCGCTGCCCGGGCTTGGGCCTCCGGCTTGGAGACTTCACCTTGAGCGTGCCCGTAATGGCGCGCGTCCACAATCCTTTGATTTGGAGTATGATGATGCGACGCATTGCCTGTATCAGCCTGCCACGTTGGCCAACCGATCGCCTCAGCCGCAACGCCTCTCTGCTTAAGGGCGAAGGCGTAGGTTTCGCGCGCTCCAAACCCTGTGCGACGGTTACGCGTAGTGCAGGCGGAATCCGCCTTATTGCCCTCAATCGTGCTGCCCAAGAAGCGGGCTTGTCCTCTGGCATGATGCTGGCGGGGGCCAAGGCTTTGGTGACAGATATTTGTGTTGCTGACAGTGATCCCGTGGGGGAGGGCGATGATCTGATCGCTTTGGCGCGTTGGGCCATGCGGTGGAGCCCGTATTGTGCCCCGGTCAAAGGCCTTGAAAACACCCATGCGCTCTTCCTCGATATCACCGGCTGTGCCCATTTATTTGGTGGAGAGGCCGCCATGCTGGCCGATATGGTCATCAAAATGCGGGCTTTAGGCCTGACGGCGCGTGCAGCCTGTGCCGCCACACCCGGCGCGGCCTTTGCTTTGGCGCGCTTTGCGCCAGAGGCGCGCCATGGCTTAAGTGCCCCGGATGGCGCGGCTTTACGTGCCTTAGTGGGGGCTTTGCCGGTTGAGGCTTTGCGCCTGCCAAACGGTACGACCACAGGCTTGCGGGCTTTGGGCTTAAAAACCATTGGCCAAGTCGCCACCCAATCATCGGCGGCTTTGGCTCGGCGGTTCGGGATTGATCTGGTGCGCGCCTTGGACCGGGCTCGTGGGCTTGAGGAAGAGGCCATCGATCCTGTCGCAGAGATTATACCGCGGCGCATCCGTCTGCGCTTGGCCGAACCATTGATGACCCGCCATGGCCTTGAGTTGGCGGCGGCGAAGGCTGCTGGGGAGATATGCACGCTTTTGGACTCCTACAATGAAGGCGCACGCCGCTTGGTCCTCAATCTGTATCGCGTGGATGGCGTTGTCTTACAGCTTGTTGGCGGATCCGGGCGCGCCCATCGCGATGCGGTTTTATGGACGAAGGTCTTATGTGAACGGATTGAGGCAGAGGCCAATGGTGCCGGGCTTGATCTGGGCTTTGGAATTGATCTGGTTGAAATTTGTGCGCCCGTGGTCGAGGTGCTGGAGGGCCAAGTCCTCGACTTAGATCCAGTCGCTGCTGCTGCCTTGGCCAGTGCCGATGCTCTCCATCGCCTAGCCGACCGCCTATCCGCCCGCTTAGGCGCTGGACGGGTGACGCGGATGGAGGCGGTGGCCCATTGGGTGCCCGAACAAGCCGTTCGCCCTGTGGCTGTTGCCGATAGACGGCCACAGGTCAGCCGCTTCCCCGAAGCTTTAGCGGCGCGCCGCCCCGCTTTGCTGTTGGAGCGTGCCGAACCGATTGATGCCATTGCCGAAGTGCCAGATGGCCCCCCCCGCCTGTTTCGCTGGCGCGCTTTAGCCTTCAAAGTCGCCTGCGCCGAAGGGCCAGAGCGTATTGCCTGTGGCGAGACCCATGACCGTGACTATTATCGCATTGAGACGATTGAGGGGCGTCGCTTCTGGCTTTATCGCCAAGGTCTGCCCGGCAAAGTCGATCATCCCAAATGGTATGTGCATGGGAGTGCGGCATGAAGCCTCTCTGCTTAGTGCCGATAAAATTCAGGTGCGGCCATGCGCATCTTTGAGCCTTTGGCCACCACGAGTTTCTCCTTCCTGAAAGGGGCGAGCCAGCCCGATGAAATGGTGTGGGCGGCCCATGGTTTAGGTCTGCAAGGCTTAGGCGTGGCTGATATCAATACAGTCGCTGGTGTGGTGCGGGCCCATGTGGCGGCCAAAGAAGCAGGCCTTAGGCTGATTGTTGGGTCTCGCTTGGTTGATGTCGATGGGTTCGAGACTGTCCTTTACCCCAAAGACCGGGTGGCTTGGGGCCGGTTAACCCGCTGTTTGACGCGCGGCAACCGCCGCTCACGCAAGGGCACTTGCACCCTAGAGAAAGCCGACGTGCTAGAAGCCATGGAGGGCGCCTGTGCCATCCTTGTGCCGCCGCCCATCCTTACGCAAATTTGGTTAGACCAAGCCCAAGCCTACTTGGCCGACGCACCCCAAACTGCTGACCTTTATGTCGCTGCGACCCGGCCTTTCGATGGCACAGACTTTCAACGATTAGCCAGTCTGAGCCGTTTGGTTCAAGGCACGCGCGGGCGCTTGATTGCAACCATGGATGCGCTGTTCCACCACCCAGAACGGCGGCTTCTGGCCGATGTTCTGGCCTGTATCCGTACCAAAACCACATTGGAGGCAGCGGGTTATCTGCGCTTACAAAATAGCGAAAAATGCCTGAAGCAGCCTGATGAAATCATCCGTCTCTTTAGAGGGTTTGAAGACAGTCTTCAGGCACAAAAAAAACTCTTTGACGCGATCACTTTCTCCCTTGATCAACTGGCTTATGAATATCCTGATGAAGTTGTAGCACGGGGGGAAACCCCGATGGATAGTTTAATGCGTTTGAGTGAGTTGGGCGCGCAAGGTCGCTATCCTGACGGGGTTCCAGAGCGGGTGCGGGCGGCCTTGGATCATGAGTATGCGCTCATCGATCAGCTCCAATATGCGCCCTATTTTCTGACTGTTTATGACATTGTCGCTTTTGCGCGCAGCCGGGGGATTGTGTGCCAAGGCCGGGGCTCAGCGGCCAATTCGGTGGTGTGCTATTGCCTTGGCATCACCGCCGTAGACCCCATTCGTGTGGATCTATTGTTTGAACGCTTCATCTCAGCAGAGCGGCGCGAACCCCCCGATATTGATGTCGACTTTGAGCATGAGCGCCGCGAAGAGGTGATCCAATATATCTATGACAAATTTGGCCGCCACCGGGCTGGCATTGCCGGGGTTGTGATTTCCTATCGCGGCCGCTCGGCCTTGCGGGAAGTTGGCAAGGTAATGGGGCTGAGCGGGGATACGCAAGAAGCCTTGGCCAAATCGGTTTGGGGCTGGGGCCGGGGTGGGGTTGATCCCGCCCTAATTCACAAGATGACGGGTCTGGACATTACGACCCCGGTGATTGCGCAGACCATGATGCTGGCCCGCACGCTGCACGGATTTCCCCGCCATTTATCCCAGCATGTCGGCGGCTTTGTTATTACGCGCGGACCACTCGATGAAGTGGTACCCATTGGCAATGCGGCCATGCCAGACCGTACTTTTGTTGAGTGGGATAAGGATGATTTGGATGCTTTGGGGATTTTGAAGATTGATGTGCTGGCCTTGGGCATGTTGACCTGTGTCGCGCGCGCCTTTGAGTTTTTAGAACATGATTATGGCGTCCGGCTTGGCCTTGCCGATATTCCCGCCGAGGACCCTGCTGTTTATGATATGATTTGCGCGGCGGACACGGTTGGCGTGTTTCAGATTGAAAGCCGGGCGCAAATGTCGATGCTGCCCCGGCTGCGCCCACGCACCTTTTATGATCTGGTGATTGAAGTCGCCATTGTTCGCCCAGGGCCTATTCAGGGCGATATGGTCCATCCCTATTTGCGCCGTCGTCAGGGCCAAGAGAAGGTCACCTTTCCCTCTAAGGCGCTGGAAGAGGTGTTGGGCAAAACCCTCGGCGTGCCCTTGTTTCAAGAACAAGCCATGCGCATCGCCATTGTTGCCGCAGGATTTACGCCCTCTGAAGCTGATCGTTTGCGCCGTGCCATGGCCACCTTTCGCAAAGTTGGCATCATCCATGAATTTGGCAAGCGCTTGGTCGATGGCATGGTGGCCAATGGCTATGAGCAAGATTTTGCTGAGCGTTGTTTCCGCCAGATTGAAGGCTTTGGCGAATATGGCTTTCCCGAAAGCCATGCAGCCAGTTTCGCTCTGATTGTTTATATATCGGCTTGGCTGAAGAAGCACTGGCCAGAGGTTTTTCTCGCCGCCATTCTCAATGCCCAACCGATGGGCTTTTATGCTTCGGCCCAATTGGTGCGCGATGCCAAGGAGCATGGCGTAGAGGTTTTGCCGCCAGACGTCGGCTTTTCAGATTGGGACAATGTGCTCGAAGCGCGTGTCGGTCACACCCGTAAGGCCGTGCGTTTGGGCTTGCGGGAGATTAAGGGCTTTAAAGAGGCAGATGCGGCGCGCTTGGTGGCAGCGCGGGCCGGGGGTGGAGCTTTTCGGGATGCTGAAGACCTAAAACGGCGTGCCCGCCTCAATGGCCGGGCGATGGATTTGCTTTCCGATGGGGATGCGATGGGGAGCTTGCAACTCGATCGTCGCCAAGCACTTTGGCGCGCCAAAGGTCTGGCAGAGCATGCCTTGCCCTTGTTTGAGCATGCCAGCGAATATGGCCCAGAAGTCGATCCAGCCCTGCCAGAAATGCCGCTGAGTGAGCAGGTCGTCCATGATTACGCCCGTCTGCGCCTCAGCCTAAAGGCCCATCCGGTGTCGTTTTTCCGTGCTGAATTGGCAGAAAAGCGCTTTGTGACCTCGCAAGGTCTCAAGACCGCCCCTAATGGCGCGCGGGTTGATATTGCAGGCCTTGTCTTGGTCCGTCAAAAGCCCGGCACGGCTAAAGGCGTGCTGTTTGTGACGCTCGAAGACGAGGATGGCTCTGCCAATATCATCGTTTGGCCCAAGATTTTTGAGCGGTTTCGTCGCGAGACTTTGGCCGCTAAATTCATGGGCATTCGGGGAAGGCTCCAGCGGGAGCACAGCGTCATTCATGTGATCGCTGACCGGGTCACGAATTTAAACCACCGCTTGGCTGAATTATCCGACGGCAGCACCACCTTCACACAAGCGCTGGCACGCGCCGACGAGCATCAAAGCCCGCGTGAAGATCCAAAGCTGACCCAAGCCAACAATCGTGCCTTAGCTCAACAGCGGACCACGCGCGCCTTCGCCAATAGCCGCGATTTTCATTGAGAGCGGTCCCATGCCACGGAGGAAACACACAAAGCCCCCCTATCGCCATCACCAAACACTATCTAAAATTGATAATTTTACAAATACACCAGAAGAGTACGACACAAACGGAGACGGCGATGACTCAGATTCAAAGCCTAACTGCCGCGGTTTTATTAGAGTTACGTGCCGCAAGGCGTGAAGGCGACCTCCACCATATCCTAGCCACCTATGCCACAGCCTGTGGCTTTAGCTGGTATCAACTGGCCCCTGGGCCCCATAACCCCATGTTGAATCCCACCAGCCTCTTGAGTTTTGGCAATTTTGACCCCGCTTGGCGACGCCAATATGCCACGGAGCCGAGTTGCCGGAGCGATCCGGCCCGCAATCAGGCCATTCAACGCGCAGGCTCTGTCCAGTGGCAGCGCGCCTTTGCATCTGCCCGAAGCCCCGAACATCGCGACTTTGTGCAAGCCAGTCGGCTGCAAGGGTTTAAAGACGGCATCACCACACCCGTGCATGGCCCGCAAGGCTGTGTGGCCATTATGATGTTTGCAGCGCCAAGGCCGCTCCGCCTTGACCCAGATGATGAGGAGGCGCTCAGCCATATTGCTATGGCGTTCTACCAGCGCGTCCGCCGTCTCATGGCAGCGGCCCTGTTTCAACCAGCCGAGTCTGCACATCTGACCAGTCGTGAAATTGAATGTTTGCATTGGGTTTTGGAAGGTAAAACCAATTGGGAGATCGGGGTGGTGACTGGGGTGACTGCGCGGACTGTGCAGTTTCATTTGGGCAATGCGTCGCGCAAACTGGGCGTAGTCAATCGGGTCCAAGCAGCTGTTCGGGCCTTGTTACGTGGTGATTTGTCTGTGCATCAGTTGAGCCAACCAAGCCCAGAGATCAAATTGGAAGACCCTTTTGCGCGCCGACTTCCCAAGCCAAGCCCGCATTCACGTCAAAGTAAGACTTCGCAGGCATCTTCCGGCCAATCCGCTATCTCGTCGTTTCGTGCATGAGAGGTTTTTGCTTTGTCTCCCTTTTTGGCCCTTTTGATGGTCGCGCTATCGGCCTCATCGCCCCTTTCTCCAGATTCACAGACAGGCCCAGCGACGCCATCCCAATCAGGTCCCGTTATGCCGGGTCTAAAGAATGCGATCGCGACCCCGGATGGGGCGGTTCCACTTGATTGGTCTGGGCCCGCAGCGAAACAACCAGGTCCTGACGCCAATGTGGAAGCATTTGATCCGACGGCAAGCTTGTTCGGTCCGTCAAATCTATGCGTGGTTACACCTGGGCAGCCCACACCGAGTTGCGCGGCGGCGCCGGACCAAGATCTAAAGGTCACCTCTGATATCTTCAGCGGGGACTCAAACCCGGATTCGACCTGCCAAACGCAGGAAGATGTGCGCATTGGGGCCGATGGAAAGCCACAACGCGTGTTTGCTACTGTGTGCGGGGATGAAGCGGATTCTTGGACCTATCGGCAACGCGCAACGCCAGCCAGTAGGGCCAATCCAAGCAAGTCCACCAATCGCGTTATTGGACCAAATGATTTGGTTCCACAAACGACCCCCTAATTCAAACAAACAAGTCCTAAAGCCGGGCAGAAGCTTCACCGCATCTGCCCGCTTGCAACCTGCGCCCAGACAGGTTTCAACAGGGCGTGTCCGATCCACTAATCTCCTCTTGTCCTCTGCCATTTGAGCAAGGCCCGCCGCGCTTTGATGTCGGCTTGGCGCCGATTGAGCTACAGGACTGGTTGATGCCTGATGATCAGGCGTTTTGGGTCGGGCCAAAGAACGAGTTGATGGATGCAGAGTCTGACGCAGTCTTTGCCAGTATCACCGGGTCTATGCCGGGCCAGATCGAAGCAGCAGAGCTTGTTTCAAACGCCTGTAGCAACAGCTTTGATCGTGGCGAACCTCCTTTATTTGCTGCCAGCCGCTTGGTTTCAGACGACTTAGTGTTGATGGAAATGCGCGATGGGGCTTGGACGAACACGGCCCTTTGTTTGTGTAGTCCAACCTTTTTCTCGGCCTATGATGCGATTGGCAAAAGCCTGTTTGGCCTGCATCGACCTGTACCCGGCGGCGATCCCGGTCTCGGCGGCCGCATCTCGCGCGTGTTCTCCCTGTTGCGCGATGAGCTCGTTCTAGAGCGACACAATTGGACCGTGCAGTGGAGTAACGCGCGCTACACCCCCGATGGCACGCCATTACGCCAAGCCGCAGGGGTAGCGGCCCTTGCTGAGGCGAAGGACGCGCTTCATGTGCGGGTCGAGCGCCAGACCATTCGCAGGCTCCCCCAAACGGGTGCAGTCCTATTCACCATTCGCATCCGGCTCTACAAATTGGCAGACCTACTTGCGGAGCAGGACCTCGCCAAAGCCTTTGAACAGGCTTGGAAAGAGGCAGCGCCCGATGTTCGGGCCTACAAGAAATGGGAAAGTCTAGAGCGCCACGTTGCGGCCTTACTTCAAGACTATACAGGAAATCCTTGACGCTTCTGCGTGTTGCGCGTTGCGTCGCAGCCAACGTTCGTTAATGTGGTTAATCATTGGCGCTTGGCGCTCTAAATCTAAGTTGGAGCAACAGCTTGTCCGCTTTATCTGTTTCAGATAGAGCGAGCTTTGCTCTAGAACCGAGGGTCACTTGAAAGCTTCCAGAACAACCTTCTTCCTGTTTGCCGGTATGGCGGCTTCCTTGGGCAGCCTCGCTTTGGCGCAAACAGCTGGGCAGAAACAGAATAAGTCCAAGCGCACCCAGCGCCCCCCCGTGGTTCAGAAGGTAACGCCCCCGACACCGGCTCCAACCCCAGGTGAAGAGGGTGCAGCCCCCGTCGCTGAAGTCTTGGCCCCAGCCCCTGTCACAACACCCGAACCAACCCCGCCGCCCGCGCCCATCACCGATGAAGCGGCGCGCGCGTCTCTCAAGGCGGGTACAGCAGCCAGTGCGACCGGCGATCTACGTCAGGCCGAGCTTGCCTATCGCGCCGCCCTAACACTTGCACCACCGGGTGAACTTGGCGATGCTGTTGCGTTAGAAGCTACTAAGCGCTTGGGCTTTCTGGCCTTTGAAAAGCGCGATCCGCGATCTGCCGAAACATTTTTCGGTGCTGAGGCCGTGCTGGCCCGCCGCCTGTATTTCTCGGGCAAAATCTCGCCCCGTGCCTTTGCCGATTCCGTGCAACGATTTGCTAGCGCAACAGGCTCGATGGGCCGGTCGGGCGAGAGCGCGGCTTTGTCCTTTTACGCGCAAGAGATCAAATCGCGTGCCCAAGCCGAGGTTTCATCCCAACTACTCAATCGCGATACCAATGACCCAGCCGACAGCGTCGGCAATGTTCGCGTGGCCGCTAGTGGTCTTTGCGTTGTCGGGCGTGACCCGATCCTGAAGGATCGCGTTTCATGCGAAGATGAGGAGGGCGCGCGCGGTGAGGCTTTGGCCCTTCAGGCCCGTCAAATCAAAGCCAGCGCCCCGCCACCGCCAACCAAGGCAGAGCGGGAAGCCAAAGAAGCCAAGAATAAGGGCAAGGGCGATTAGGCCTGATTTGGGCGCGGTTTGAGCGGCTGGCGCATGGGGTCAAAGCCTAAAGCTCTGATCCAAAAGCCTAATGCACCCGGATAGGTCCAAGCTCTAGCTGGGCCCAAGTCTACGTGCAGGAAGCTGCGTCCATAGCCTAGGCCGGTAAACCCTGCATTCACGGCAGCTTGAAGCATGCGCGCACGCGTCTTGCCCGTCACTACAAGGTCGGCGGCAATCGCCTTAGCATGATAAGAATTCAACACACCGCCCACCGCAGCATTATGGCCGCGACATCGATGTGCAGAGCGGATCGTCAACGGCCCCATTTCGGCGCGCATAGCCTCTAAGGCATCGAGAAAGCGCGGGTCGTGAAAATACGCGCCTTTGCAATGCTTGCGACAGGTGCAGGCGAGTTCAACAGGGGTGAAATGCGGCCAGCGCCAGTTGAGCTGGGCGGCGGAGGGCGGAGAAGTGAAAAGGGCCATAGCGTCAATCCTAAAAACGGACGACACCATGGCCCTTTTAAGTGTTCGGTCGGATAGATTGACCGTTTAAGCCTGATCTAGCGCAGCGGAGCCGCCATAACCCGTGCTTTCGCCGCTTCATATTCAGCGGCCAAGCGGTCGACGAATTCGCCAGCGGTCGCCACCTTTTTGACGGCACCAATGCCTTGGCCGCAGCCCCAAATATCGCGCCAAGCCTTCTTGGATTGATTGCCGCTAGAGCCGAAGTTCATCGCGGATGGGTCACTTTCAGGCAGGTTTGTGGGGTCGAGGCCAGC
>Ga0247831_1000503_pt1 | contig 84099 bp, 85 predicted proteins | sample LaCruzMarch2015__9_FD_192406 | JGI IMG/M metagenome (GOLD analysis project Ga0247831, IMG submission 192406) | Freshwater microbial communities from meromictic Lake La Cruz, Castile-La Mancha, Spain - LaCruzMarch2015_1m | ecosystem: Environmental > Aquatic > Freshwater > Lake | place: Spain...
ATTTTCTAAAGCTTTTGCGCACACATTAATTAGTTCTAAAGTGTTATTGGTTGCAATGGGTAAATCTACTTTTTGAACCCGTGATACATAATCGTTTTTAAATCTGCTAGTTTTAATAAATACATAAACTGATTTTACGATTAACCCCTCCGATCTAATTCGCTCCGCTGCTGTCATACAATGATTAACAACTGCCTCTTTTAAATCATTAAGGTCCGTAATAGTTTTGCCAAATGATCTTGATACACAACAATTCTTTCTTGCCACATATTGAAAGTTTAGTGGATAACAACAAATACCATTCAGTTCATGAATAGTTTTTAAAACTACTACACTGCTATTTTTTCTAACCCAATAATTGTCAACATACTTAAGCTGATGTGCATTATAAAAACTATTATTATTAAAAAACTTAGAAAGCTGTCTTCCTATCCCCCAAACCTCTTGTACGGGGAATGTTTTTAAAATTTCATCCACTTCATTTTTGTCTTTGGTAATAAATTCCTCAACTCCTAATTTATTTTTTTTTGCAACATGATTTGCAATTTTTGCAAGTGTTTTAGTATTTGCAGCGCCGATTGAAACTGGAATACCAGTCCACTGCAAAATTACTTTTCTAATATGCAAAATATATTCTTGAACATTATCCATTTTAATATTTGTTAAATCTAAAAATGCTTCATCGATTGAATAAAACTCAATATCCGGTGAAAAGTTTTTTAATATTTTCATCACTCGTCGTGACATATCGCCATACAATTCATAATTAGATGAAAATACTGAAACTTTATATTTATCAATTAATGGCTTTGCTTTAAAATAAGGTTCACCCATTTTAATGCCTGCTTGCTTTGCCTCCGTTGATCGTGAAATAATGCAACCGTCGTTATTAGATAAAACTACAACAGGTTTTCTTCTCAAATCAGGTCTGAATAATCTCTCGCAGGAAACATAAAAAGAATTACAATCTACTAAAGCGATAATTCTATTATTAATGCGCTGCATGAATAATGTAAGTTACGATCCCCCAAACATTGATGTCTGAGTTTTCATTAATTAAAGTTTTCTCTAATTTATTTTTGATATAAAAATTATTATTCTCTTTAATAATATTTTTAACAACCAATTCGTTATTAAAATTAATAATTGCAATACAATCATTTTTTAAATTTAAACTTCGATCTACCACTAATAAATCTCCATTTATAATTTTATGGTCGGTCATGGAGTTTCCTTGCACACGAATTAGAAAAGTTGCTGGAGGATTTTTTATTAACTCGTTGTTTAAATCGATTTCATCTTGAACATAATCTGTAGCTGGCGATGGGAAACCTGCTGATACTTTCTGCAATATTACTGGTATTTTCATAATAAATATGTTCTTGTTTCGTTCTAACTAATAGGTATATTGAAGTCAACGAGGTATTAAAAATGAAAGTAAATGTTGGAAACATCGATCGAGTTTTAAGAATTACTTCTGGAGTTGTTATTGTAACTCTTACAGCATTAGGCATGATCAGTCCTTGGGGTTGGCTTGCAATTGGTTTAATTATAAGTGGAGTTATTCGAAACTGCACTCTTTATTCATTGCTTGGTGTGAGCACTTTAAAGAAATAATTAAATTATAAAGAGTCCGGAGGATTAAAACGGACCCTTTATTATTAAATTAAAACTGTTCCGATTCCGTAGAACCACTCATTGCAGTAGTTGAAGTCTTTCCTGAGCTGATAGTTTGCGCAATTGTATCAAAATAAGTTGTGCCAACTTCTCTTTGATGTTTAACAGCTGTATAGCCATCTTTTTCAGCTTCAAATTCTTGTTGTTGAATCTTAGAATAAGCTGCCATTCCATCTTTCTTGTAACTTTGTGCAAATTTAAAAATTGAATAATTTTGTACGTGAAAACCTGCAAGAGTAATAAATTGAAATTTATAACCCATCTCACCTAATTTTTGTTGAAAAGTTTGCATTTCATTTTCACTTAAATATTTTTTCCAATTAAAAGATGGTGAACAATTATAAGCTAGCAATTTTCCCGGATATTTTTTATGAATTGCGTCAGCAAAAATTTCAGCCTCTTGCAAATCTGGTTTTGCAGTCTCACACCAGATTAGATCGCAATATGGTGCATAAGCAAGTCCTCTTGAAATAGCCTGCTCTATCCCATCCCTAACATAATAAAATCCTTCGCTTGATCTCTCGCCAGTTAAAAATGGCTTATCATTTTCATCGCAATCACTTGTTATAAGTTTTGCAGCATTAGCATCTGTTCTTGCAAGGATTACAAGCGGTACATTCATTACTCTTGATGCAAGTCGCGCAGCTTTTAAATTTCTAATTGCATTTTGAGTTGGGATTAAAACTTTTCCTCCCATGTGTCCGCATTTTTTTTCTGCAGCTAATTGATCTTCAAAATGAACTCCGGCCGCACCTGCTTTTATAAATCTTTTAGTAAGTTCATAAACATTTAATGGACCTCCAAATCCAGCTTCTCCATCTGCAATAATTGGCGTATGATAATCAACACTATTTTTTGGATCCATCTTTCCTTCTAATACTTCCATGTATTGAATTTGATCTGCACGCATTAAAGCGTTGATCATACTTTCAACTAATTTTGGTGCACTATCATAAGGATACAAACTTTGGTCAGGATACATCTCACCTGCTGAATTTGCATCCGCTGCAACTTGCCAACCTGATAAATAAATGGCTTTTAAGCCAGCCTTTGCATGTTGAACGGCGTGGTTACCTGATAATCCCCCTAAAGTATTAATATACTTTTCTGTATTTAATAATTTCCAAAGTTTTTTAGATAAATTTTTTGAAACTGTGTATTCAACATTAAAAGTTCCACGGAGCTTTTCAACATCCTCCTCAGAGTAATTTGAAATTAGACTTTCGAGTCTATTTTTAACTAGAGTATCGGTTGTATTAGACATTATTAGACCCACCGTTATTATTTTGTTTAACCATCGACAGTTTTGCCTCTAAATAATTAATAAAAGATTGGCCGGTTTTGTAGATAGAGGAAACGACATCGTTAAAAAATTTTTTCTCAATATTATTCATAGCTTTTACATTGTCTGCATAGCTATTGGTTTCATTGTAACAATCATCGTTATATGAAACGCAGTTGCTTTCGATATTGTGTTTTTCTCTATGTGTCATAATTATCCTTTTTGGTTAATAAATTTACAATATTTACATTCGATTTAATTTCAAACATTAATGTTGAAAATGCTTGTAAATTAGTCACAAAAATTTTAGAATTATATTTACAATTTGAAAATTTTGTAAATTTTTATGAGCAAACAACTCGGTTTTAAGATCAAAACAGCAAGAAGGAAGCTAAATATTAGCCAAGGAGACCTTTCTAAAAAACTTGAAATTTCACCAAGTTATTTAAATCTTATTGAGTCTGGAAAAAGGAAAGTAAGTGCTGATTTACTTATTAAAGCATCTGAAATTTTAAATCTTGATCTTAAAAAATTATCAACCGACGACAATTTAAATTTAGTCCATGATTTACAAGAATTATTAAGTGATAATTTATTTGAAGATTTAGATATTACTAATTTGGAAGTTAAAGATTTAATAGAAACTAATCCATTAATCTCAAAAGCACTTATTCGTTTAGGTGATGTTTATCGTAAAAAAAATTCTGAAATTTACGATAAACTTGAAGTTATTTCTGGTGAAAATATAGCTAATCCTAAAGCAACATTTCCTGGAGAAGTTGTTTCAGATTTTTTACAAGAATATCAAAATTATTTTCCAAAATTAGAGGAGTATGCAAATAAAATCTTTAATCAGGTAAATAGAAATTTTAGAACACGTCATGTTTTGTTAGTAGAATATTTAAAAAAAAACCATAAAATTGATGTCGTAGATGTTGTTCCAAAAAATGATGAATTTTTCTTAAAAAGATATATTCCTGAAAAAAAAACATTATATCTTTCTGATTATTTAACTTTAGATACTAAAAAAATTTATTGTGCTGCCCAAATTGTACAAACTGAAGCTTTAGACTTAATTGAAAGTTATCTTAAAGATTATAACTTTCCATCTGACACAGCAAAAAAACTTACAACTATTTCTTTGATCAATTATACCGCTGCTGCGATTTTAATGCCTTATAAATTATTTTATGAAGAATGCAGAAAACACCGGTACGATTTAGAATTATTGCAGCATACTTTTTCAGTTTCCTTTGAGCAAGTTGCGCATCGCGTAACTTGTTTGCAAGATCCTAAAATGAAAGGAATACCTTTTCATATGTTAAGAACTGATATCGCCGGAAATATTTCAAAACGATTATCTTTATCTGGCATTCAAATTCCTCGTTACGGCGGTGCTTGTCCGCGATGGAATATTCATTCTGCTTTTATGCTGCCTGGAAAAATTCATTCTGCTCTTTCAAAGATGCCAGATGGCGAAAGGTACGTCTGTATCGCAAGAACAATAGAGAAAGGAATAGGACGCCATGGAATTTATCGTAGTATTTTAAGTATTGGTTTGGGTTGTCAGGAAAAATATGCAAAAGATTTTATTTATGCTGATAATTTAAATATTATGGACGAAAACGCTGCGATCGCAATTGGAGTAAATTGTAGAACTTGTCCTAGAATGGATTGCCAGCAAAGAGCCTTTCCACCAATTAATAAAAATTTAAATATTAATTTAAATAACAGAGGCGCATCTGCCTACGTTAGTAATTAAAATTTGAATATTTTGATAAAAATTTAACAAGTTCTTTTAAAGTTTGTTGTGGAGATTCTTCAGCAATAAAATGCTTACAATTAAAGCCTTTTCCTTCAACTTTTTTGGTTGTGTATTTTTGCCAAACTTTAATAGGTCTAAATTTTTTACCTACTCTACCATTTTTACCCCACAATACTTGCAAAGGAATATTTAGTTTTTTATTTAAATCTTTTTTATCATGAACTAAATCGATAGTAGCTCCTGCTCGATAATCTTCACAACTTGCATGTATTCTCTTGTAATTTTTAAAATATTTCAAATAATGTTTTTCAAATCCTTTAAAATTAAATCCACCTGACCACTTTTTAAGACAGTAATTAAGCCAAGTCTTTGGATCTTTGCTAATAAAATTTTCAGGAATAAATTTTGGCTGAATTAAAAAAAACCAATGAAAGTAACTGGTTGCAAAATTTTTGTCCGTTGCATTATACATATCTAATGTCGGACAAATATCCATCACACTTAAAGCTATAACTTTATCACGATAATCCCTTGCAAGTCGGTGGGCAACACGTCCACCTCTATCATGCCCAGCTAGTAAAAATTTTTTGTAACCAATTTTATCCATTAACTGAACCATATCTTTTGCCATTTCTCTTTTTGAATAATTAAGATGCTGGCTGTCACTTTGGATCATAAAACTTTGCCCATAACCTCTTAGATCTGGAAGAATGACTGTAAAATCTTTTGTAAGTATGTCTGCAATTTTATGCCACATATAATGATTTTGCGGATAACCGTGCAATAATAATAGCGGTGGTCCAAAACCACCTATACGATAAAAAATTTTTCCTTTATTTACTTTTTGAAATTTTTTTTCAAAACTTTTGAACAACAAATTATTTCCACTCAGGTTTTATTTTTTCAAAGAAGCTTTTAATACCAATATATTTATTTTCACCATCAAGAAGTTTGTAAAAAGTTTGTCTTTCATCTTTTAACGAAGCATCTTTATTAATTAAGCGTTTAATCTCAACTAGACTTGAAAGGGGTTTTTCTGAAATTGATTTTAATATTTTCATTGCGCCTTCTTTAAATTCCTCAGCTTTTAAAACAACACTGACAAAGCCTATATTGTGGGCCTGTTGTGCTGAAATAATCTCGCCTGTCATACATAAATAATTTGCATTATATTTTCCTGCAGATCTTTTAAGTCTTTGCGTTCCACCAATACCTGGGATTAAACCTAGATTAACTTCCGGTTGTCCAAATTTTGCATTCTCTGATGCAATAATAAAATCACAAATGAGTGCAAGTTCCATGCCGCCTCCTAAAGCATAGCCTTCAACTAAAGCAATCACTGGCTTTTTAATATTATAAATTTCATCAAAGGCATCAAAGAGTTTTTGCTCTGCAGCTTTATTTTTTGTTAAATTTTGAAGTTCTTTAATATCAGCGCCTGGTGAAAATAATTTTTGATTACCTTCAATTGCAATACATTTAATTGCATTGTCCTGATCAAAGTTTTGTAGTGCTTGTAAAATTTCTTTTGACGTTTCTATATCTAAAGAATTTTTTTCAGCAACTCGATCAATTTGAACATAGCCAATAGTTTGTTCAGATCTTACTTTAATGTTTTTAAATTCCATTAAAGAGACTATTTGTGATCGATAAAATTACGTTCAATACACATTGCAATTCCCATTCCACCACCAATACAAAGTGTGGCAAGTCCTCTTTTTGAATGAGTCTTAATCATTTCGTGAATTAACGTTGTTAAAATTCGAGCCCCCGATGCACCAATTGGATGACCGATTGCAATTGCACCGCCATTCACATTTACTTTATCAGCAGTCCAACCCATTTCTTTATTCACTGCAATTGCTTGTGCGGCGAATGCTTCGTTTGCTTCTATTAAATCTAATTCATCTTCACCCCAGCCTGCTTTTTTTAATGCAAGTTTTGATGCTGGAATTGGACCTGTCCCCATAATGGTTGGGTCTACTCCACACTGTGCCCATGATACAATTTTTGCAAGGGGTTCAATGCCTCTAGCTTTTGCAGTTTTTCCTGACATCAAACAAAGTGCAGCTGCACCGTCGTTAATTCCTGATGCATTTCCTGCAGTAACTGTCCCATCTTTTTTAAAAGCTGGTTTTAAGTTAGCAAGTTTTTCAACTGTCGTTCCATCTTTTGGATATTCATCTCTATCAAATATCACATCTTCTTTTTTAATTTTTACAGTAATGGGTACAATTTCATCTTTAAATTTTTTTGCTTTAATTGCATCAATTGCTTTTCTTTGCGATGCTGCTGCAAAAGTATCTTGGTCTTGTCTTGTGATTTGATATTTTTGTGCCACATTTTCTGCAGTAACTCCCATGTGATATTGATTATAAATATCCCACAAACCATCGATGATCATTGTGTCTTGTATTTTGCCATCACCCATTTTGATGCCATTTCGAACATTAATAAAATGAGGTGAGTTACTCATGCTTTCTTGTCCACCTGCGATAATAATATTTCCATCACCACACTTGATCGAATTGTAAGCAAGTGCAACGGATGCAAGTCCTGAACCACATACCTGATTAATTGTTGTTGCGCTTTTATCTGCTGGAATTCCTGCATGGATTGCAGCTTGTCGCGCCGGATTTTGTCCAGCACCTGCTGTTAAAACTTGACCCATATAAACCATGTCAACGTCTTCAGGTTTAATTTCAGAATTTTCTATAGATTTTTTAATTACGTGAGCACCTAATTGTGGAGCTGTTAAAGATGACAATGATCCTCCGAAAGAACCAACTGCCGTACGAACTGCACTCGTTATGACTATATCGTTATCATTCATTGTATTTATTTTTCCTTTTTTATTGTTACTGCATATACTGGCCACCATTAATTGAAAAGGTAGCGCCTGTAATGAAGCCTGCTTTATCACTAACTAAATAACTTGCCAAGGCGGCAATTTCTGCGGGCTCTGCTAATCTTCCAGTTGGAATTTGCGATACGATTCCCTTTAAAATTGTAGGATCAATTTTTTTCACCATATCAGTTCCAACATAACCTGGTGCTATAACATTAACTGTTATTCCTTTATTTGCATTCTCCAAGGCAAGTGCTTTTGAAAAACCAATAATGCCCGCCTTTGCAGCTGAATAATTTGTTTGTCCAACCTGTCCTTTTAATCCGTTAATTGAACTAAGAGATACAATTCTTCCAAAATTTTTAACACGCATTTTTTCAATTACGTTTCTGCAAATATTAAAAAGAGAATTTAAATTTGTATTTATAACTGCGTTCCATTCTTCGGGTGCCATTTTATGTAAAAAACGGTCTTTAGTAATTCCGGCATTATTGATAACGATTTCAACGTCACCATATTTTTTTTCAATTTCAGCAATTGCAGACTTGCAACTTTCAAAATAAGCCACGTCAAATTTAAAAACTTCTATTCCTGTTTGTTTTGAAAACTCCTGGGCAGGTTCATCTTTGCCAACAAAAGTACAAACAACTTTATAGCCATCTTCTTTTAATTTTTTTGCAATTGCAGCACCAATTCCTCTTGTACCACCTGTAACTAGAGCAACTTTTGACATTATTAGACCCCCAATCAATTAAATAAGAGGAAAATTATACTAAAGGGGTTTTTAAAATACTAGGGAGATTCTGCGGGATTTTAGAGAGGTTTGGCCTAAATAAGGGGATATTAAGAACCAAACCTTCTAAATTTTCGTTAAAAACTAATTAGTTCTTAACAGAAGCTTTTTTGCCTTCGTCTTCGATTACTTTTTTGATTTCTGTTAAACCTTCTAAAAGTCTTTTGTTAAGAATTTCAAAAGATTCTTTTGCAGTTTTTTCTGCAATTTTAGAGAAATCAGTAGCAATATTTTGAGCTTCAACGATTGATTCTTGGATCAATTCGATAGATTTACCAGCTGATTGCTGAGGATTTCCCTTAGCTAATTCAGAAGTAGCATCTTTAGCGCTAGAAATAGCTTTATTAAGTACTTCTATTTGCTTTTTAGCAAGCGCATTGTAGCCTTCAAATAATACTTTAGATGCATTAGCGAATGTTTCTAAAGTTTTTTTCTGAGCATTGATTAAATTCTCAGAGTTACCATCTACTGTTGGTACTTTAAGAGCTGCTAACATCTTTTGAAAATCAAAGAATTCAAAAGGGTTGTTTATGTTATTCATCATTATTTACTCCTTGTTTATTTAATAGATTGTATTTATGTTGCACTGCAATATATTTCAAGTCATTAAATGCTTATTTTTACTAAACTATTGATTTTGTTGACTTTTTTCTTTTGCGTTTGCAATATTAATATATTGCACAAGCACATATAGGTTGTTGCTCTAAGGATAATTATTAGGCTATTATTAGAAACTTAAATGACAAAAAAAGAAAAAGATAAGCAGCCTGATAAGATTAATTTTGAAGATCTAAGTAGTGTATTTGAAAACAATCTGAAAATTTATAATCAGTATGTAGACTCATTTAAAAATTTAGGAACAGTTCAAAATAACTTCCCTTCTTTCAACACCAACACCCAAAATAGTAACAATTTTACTATCAACGATTTATCAAATTTAATTGCTCCAACAATGACCAAAATGATGGAGTCATTTAAAAATTTTCAAACAGGTATTCAGCAAAATCCAAATATTTACTTTGATCAGTTAAATAAATGGATTTCACAAATTGCAAATTTAAACTTCTATTTTGTAACTCGTGCATCAGGGGGCATGGCAAATCCTATCGTGTTCGAAGAAAAAACTGATAAAAGATTCTCTAATGAGGAATGGAAATCAAACTTATTTTTTGATTTTATTAAACAATTTTATTTAATTACCTCAAATTTTTTAAATAATTTAATTGAGAATGTAGAGTTTAAAGATCCAAAAGATAAACGTTTAATGCAATTTTATTTAAAACAATTAAACAGCGCATTATCTCCGTCAAATTTTGCTTTTACAAATCCAGAAGTTTTAAAAAAAACTGTTGATGAAAAAGGAAATAATTTAGCAAAAGGTTATGAAAATTATAAAAAAGATTATGAAAAACATCCTAATAAGCTTTTTATTCAACAATCTAAAGCTGGTGAATTTGAAATTGGTAAAAATTTAGCAACAACAAAAGGTAAAGTTATATTTAAAAATAATCTATTTGAACTCATTCAATACGATTGCACAACTGATCAACAATATGCAAAACCAATGTTGGTAATTCCTCCGTTTATTAACAAATATTACATTATGGATCTAAATGATAAAAAATCCATGATGAAATATTTAGTTGATAAAAAGTTTAATACTTTTTTAATCTCATGGAAAAATCCAGATGCAAGCTCAAGAAATGTTTCCTTTAAAGAATATATTGAAGATGGAGTATTAGAGGCTTTAAGAGTTACTTGTGAAAAGACAGGATCTAATGCAGCAAACATTGCTTCATATTGTGTTGGCGGAACTTTAGCATCGCTTGCTCTTGCTTATTTAAAAGTTATTCCAAATAAATATAAAATTTCTACTGCCACTTATTTTGCAAGCTTAATTGACTTTGAAGATCCAGGAGAAATTGGAATTTTTATTACTGAAGAACAAATTACAAGTATTGAGCAACAAATGAAAAAAACTGGATACTTTGATGGTAAGGACATGGCTGCTGCATTTAATTTTTTAAGACCTGCTGATTTGTACTGGAATTATGTAGTAAATAACTACTTACTTGGCAATGAGCCTACCGCTTTTGATATGTTGCACTGGAATTCTGACTCCACACGACTTCCAGAAAAAATGCACTCTGAATATTTACGCTGCATGTACTTAAATAATTTAATTGTAAAAAATAAATATAAAATAGGCGATGTAGAGATTGATCTGTCTAAAATTGATACACCGATGTTTTCCGTTGCAACAACTGAAGATCATATCGCTCCTTGGCGATCTGTATATCAGGGATTAAATGCTTATAATTCACACATTAATTTTGTCTTATCAAACTCAGGACATATTGCAGGTATTATTCAAGGAACTGAGAACAAGCCTGGAAAGCTTCACTTTTACACAAAGAAATTTGAAAAAGGGAAAACTCAAGATGAATGGTTTAATAGTACAAAAAAAGTTGAAGGTTCATGGTGGCCAATTTGGATTTCATGGCTTGCGGTGAACTCGGGCGAATTTAAAAAACCTTTAGAACTTAATGCAACAAACTTTGAAGTGCTGTATGAAGCTCCAGGACAATATGTGAAACAATCATGATAGAAATTAAAAAATATTCAAATCGTAGATTATATAATACTGAAACTAGCGCTTATATTACTTTAGACGATATCGTAACTTTAATCAAAAAAGAGTTAGATTTTAAAGTAGTAGATGTAGACACTCAAACAGATATTACGTCGAGTATCTTAACACAAATTATATTAGAGAAAGAAAATGCTGGGATAAATTTAATTCCATCTCATATTTTAAAACAAATTATTTTATTTAATGAAACAAAAAAAAATAACATGATGTTTGATTTTTTAAATACTACGATGAACGCAGCAAATACTAATAATGTCTTTGCAAAAGGATTTCCAAATTTTAGTGACTTTAATTTTTTTAACTTTGGTCAAAGAACTGAAGAAAAAAAATCAGCCCCTAAGCAAGAAAAAAATATGGATGATTTAATGACACAAATAGACAAGTTAAAAAAAGAGGTCGAAGAAATTAAAAGTCAAAAATAATTTAAATTAAGTTAGCTAAATACTTTGCATTAAAAAAAGCACTTTCAGCATTATTTCCAGAAAACCAATCACCACAAATACCAAGTCTTAAATCACTATCCCAATAACAATTAGGGGCTGCTGTATTTAGATTGTAAGCATAAAGCCAGCCGTGAATGTCACTATAGTGTATTTGATCTTTGCTAATATTTATTTTTAATCTAGTTGAAAAATTTTTTAATGTTTCATCAATTAAAGCCTGTTTATTATTTCGGTATTCCTTTATGTTTTTAATTGAATATTTTAGTGAAGATTGAATAGTCCATAATTCCAAATCTTTATTAATTAAATTTTTCTTTTTAGTATTCTCATTTGCGGCAAAACCTAAAACATCATCATTTTCAAAATGAATAGCGCTTAAATCAAGTTTTAGACTTTTATTAAAAGCTACCATTACAGTGAGATTTGGCTGCATTGAAAAATTAAACTTTGAAAAATAATTTTCACTAAATTGTTTGGTTAAGTTATAGGCTTGTTGAAAAGGGGCTGTAATAATGACTGTTTTATATTGTTCTTGTGTATCGTCTTTAAAAGTTAACAGTAAATAATCTGATTTTTTTTCAATACTTTTTAATTCTTTATTTACAAATATATTCTCATTATTTTTAAATAAATTTTTTACTAATATATTGTTGCCATTTTCATGAATAATTCTCTCTTTAACCTCATCATTTTTAAGTTGGTTATCTTCAAATATTTTAAAGTTTCCTTTCCAAACGCTGTAATCGTTTAACATCTTTTTAAATTCAGAATTTGGGTTCTTGATATATTGAAGACCATGATCAAATAAGCCAACATTTTCAACTCTTCGAGTTGAACAACGTCCTCCTGCTCCTCTAGATTTTTCGTAAATATCTAAATCTTTTTTAATAAAATAAGAAAATGAAGCAGCTGAAAATCCAGCGCCAATTATTGCAATATTTTTCATTAATAATTAAATCTTACTTTTATTCATTTCTTACCAAAGGATAAACTTTTGGACTTAAAAATCTATAGTTGTTAAACAAAATCAATGCAATTGTAAGAACCCCTATTAATAATAAAATTATCGCAGAGTTAATAATTTCTAAGCTCCAACTTAATCTAAAAATAGATTCAATCACGAAATAAGAAACCCCAATTGAAAACAATAAGGCAATAAAAACAATTGAGAAAAATGTAATTAAAAATTCTATAACGCTTGCTGTAATTAAATTATTTGTATTAATGCCTAAAATTTTAAAGATTAAATTTTGGTAAATTCCAAGTCTTGCCTGAACAATAACTGCAGATGAAATAACCATTAATCCAATAATAACCGCAACAGAGGATATTACTGTCACTGCTATAAATATTTTATTAACAATCTCTGTAATCTTTCCAAGATAACTTGAAACTTTAATAGCTGAAATATTTTTAAAGTTTTGCAAAAAGGTTCCCTCTTTAAAATTAATGGCACTACTAAATTTTGCAGTTGCGATATATTCGTGAGGAATATTGACTGCAAATTTTGGATTAATGAGAATTACAAAATTTATAGATAAATCCCGATAATCAACTTTTCTAAAGTTTACAACTTTTCCCTCAATATCTCTGCCATAAATTTTTAAACTCAAATTATCATTGAGTTTAATGTCTAAATCTTTTGCAACTTTAGCATCTAAAGAAATTTGCATGTCCTTAGAATTATTATCAAACCACCTACCCTCGATAATTGGATTATCTTTTGGAGGTATATCTGACCAAGATATTCTTCTATCTCTTTCTAAAACCCAATATGAGTCGTTGGTCGATTTAATATAAGTTAAAGGATCTTTTTTATTTATTTTTGTCACTGATGCTGAAACAATTGGCATCATATCGATTAAGGTATTTGGGTCGTTATTTTTAAGATACTTAACAAATTTATCCTTTTCGGCGTCTTGAATGCTGACAAAAAAATAATCAGGAGCTATTTCTGGTATTGATTTTTCCACTTCTTTTTTAAAATTATAACCAACTAAAGTTAATGATAATAATAAAGTAACGCCTAATCCTAAAGATAGAACTGTAATTGGAAAAATTGTTTTAGGATTTGTTATATTTTTAACCGCAAGTCGAAGAGGTAAAAAATCTATGAATTTAATTTTTCTTAAATAAAAAATAATAATTCGGGATAATACATAGAGCGTAAAGCAAATAAGAAAAAATATAAAAAAATATCCTACGGTATACAACGGCTTTTGACTGTCTAAGGCAAATAAAAGAATTAGACCAACTATTGATAAAATAATTAAAGAAATATTTTTTTTATTAAAATAAAAATCACAAGCTTGAAATACATTTCTAAATAGGCTGCTAGGTTTGATTTGCTGGATTGCAGAAATTGTTGGCAGACAAAATATAACAACAACTAAAAATCCACTTAAAAATACTTTGAGAAAATTCTTTAAAACAAACTCACTATGAACAGCTATTCCTAAAGTTTTTGATAAAAAAATATTAACAACTGGAACGCTTAAAACTGCTGATAAATATGCGAGAATTGAGATTAAAAAAAGTACGGTAAAAATTTCAAAATAGAATATTTTTTTAATAGTGCCTGAGGTAAAGCCAAGCGACTTCATAATGGCAATGCTAATGTTTTTTTGATTAATAAAAGAAATAAGTGTGTTTGAAATACCAATTCCTGCAATCAACATTGCGCTTATTGAAACTAAAGAAAGAAACTGAGAAAAATTATCAATTAATTTTTTTAAATTATTTGATGAATTTTCAGGAAAACGAACACTATACGAGGGGTATTTTTTAGTAAGATTTGTTACCTGATCTTTAATATTTAAAGATTCATTGTACACTTTAAGTCTGTACTCATAATTAATAAAGCTGCCTAAAGTATTTATATTTAATTTTAGAAATGAATTAGTGCTAACAACTGCAAAGTCACCAAACAGTAAAGCTCTACCAAGGTCTGGCACAGTCTCAACATAGCCCACAACTTTGAATGGTGACTGCTTTATGTAAACAGTATCGTTAATTTTTAAATTTAATGTCTCGAAGATTTTTTTATTAACTACAATACTATTAGTAGTTTTTTGTAATAAATTTAGGGCGTCTTTAGGAAAAGATTCTACATTACCGTATAGGGGATATTTATCATCTACCGCTTTTAATCGAATAAAAAAAGTTTTTGCATTCTGCTTTTTAGAATCTGCAAGCATTGTACTAAATTCAACTGTTGAAGAAACGTCGCCAAGTTTTTTTAGCTGATTTAAATATTCATCATTTACTTTTTCATTTCGAGTATTAATTTCAAGATCACCTCCTAATAATATTTTTGCATTAGAGTTGAGTTCTTTTTTTAAGGAGTATTCGAGGCTAATGATGATGCTTAAAACAAATAAACTTATAAATAGTGTAAAAATAATAGTCGAAATTTTCTTATAACTTCTTGTTAAATCTCGAATTGAATATTTAAAATCTTGAAAATTAAATAATTTTTCCATCTTTAATTTCAATAATTCTATCGCACTCTTTTGCAAGCATTTGATCGTGCGTCACAAGAACAAGACTTGAGCCGTTTTGTTTACAATACTTAAATAGTAAACTCATAATTAATTTTGAATTTTCGCTATCTAAATTTCCACTCGGCTCATCTGCCAAAATAAGTTTTGGATTTAAAACAATAGATCTTGCAATAGCAACTCGTTGTTGCTCCCCTCCTGATAATTGACTTGGAAAATGATTGATACGATCTTTTAATCCAAGTTGTTCTAATAATTCCATTGATTTCTTTTTTGCATCTGGAACCTTATTGATTTCTAATACTAAAGAAACATTCTCTAATGCTGTATAATTTGGAATTAAATAAAAAGACTGGAACACGATCCCAATTTTTCTTTTTCTAATATCTGCTAATCGGTCTTCGGAATATTGACTTATATCTTCGCCTTCAAATATGATTTTGCCAGAATTTGGACACTCAAGACCCGCAATTAACATAATTAAACTTGTCTTTCCGGAACCACTTTTTCCGACAATAGCCACGGACTCGTTACTATTTATCTTTAAACTAACGCCTCGAATAACTTCAACTGCGGTACTTTCCGTTTTGTAATTTAAATGAATATCTTGTAACTCTAATAAATCTGACATGAAAAAGTTTGTATCAATAATTTTTTTTCTTTTCTTCTTAATATTTAAATCTGAAGCTTTTGCAAGAATGCAAATTGTTCTATTTGGCGATAGTTTAATGGCAGGTTATGGCCTTACTAAACCATATCATTTGTCTGAAGTTTTAAAATTGGAACTAAAGAATCTTAAAATTGAAAGTGAAGTTATTAATGCAAGTGTGAGTGGTGACACAACACGGGGCGGTCTCAATCGTATTCAATGGACTCTGCAAGATAAAGCAGACCTTATTGTATTGGGTTTAGGAGCTAATGACATGTTGAGAGGAATTGAACCAAAAGAAATTAAAGAAAATTTAAATCAAATAATAAAGAGTATCAAAAATAAAAATATACCCATCGTTCTTGCTGGATTTGTTGCGCCAGAAAGTTATGCAAAAAATTATAAGGAATCTTTTGACGATATATATAGAGCTCTTTCGAAAGAACATAATTTAACGCTTATGCCTTTTTTATTAGAAGGCGTTGTTCTAAATCCAAAACTAAATATTGATGATGGAAAACATCCAAATCCTGAAGGTGTAAAAATAATAGCTAAGAATCTTGCACCTTATATTTTAAAGGAAATCAAAAGATAACCTAAGTTCCACAAAAAGTTTTATATTTTTTTTCATTATCTGGAGCTGGCTGCTGATACAACATCAGGTCTCCACGTTCCGTATAAGGATCTTTAAGAGCGTTTAGGAGATTGTTTAAAGATACTAAATTGCTGTTATGTGCTTCTTTTAAAGATTGTTCCACTTTATGGTTTCTTGGTATCACTACAGGATTATTTTTTCTCATTAAAGTTAGTACTTCTTGCTTATCTCTATTTTGCTTATCAATTCTAATTATCCATTTACTATAAAAGTCTTTTAGATTTTCGTTTGTAATATTTTCATTCATCAATTCTCTAAAAGTATTTGTGTAATCTAATTTATTTTTCTCCATTACGTCTAATAACTCTTTAATTAAGACTGCGTCTTCAGGCTCATCGGTGATAAGGCCTAATTTTTTCTTCATCATTTCATGAAATTTTTTTTCATATTTCTCGTTAAAGCTTTCAATAATTTCTTCTCCTACCTCAAGTGCTTTATTTTGATCTTCATCAAGAAGCGGTAGAATGGCATCTGCAAGTCTTGCTAAATTCCATTGTGCAATTACAGGTTGGTTTCCAAATGCATATCGACCATGTTGATCGATGGAACTGAAAACTGTTTTAGGGTCATAATGATCCATAAATGCGCACGGTCCAAAATCAATACTTTCACCAGAGATCGCCATGTTATCGGTATTCATCACGCCATGAATAAAACCAACTCGCATCCAATCAGTAATTAAATTTATTTGTCTTTCCATAACTAATCTTAAAAACTCTGGCGCTTGTTTATCTAAATCTTTTATTTCAGGGTAATGACGCTCCACTGAATACTGTAAAAGTTTTTTAAGAGTTGCTAGATCTTTCTTAATTGCAACATATTCAAAAGTGCCAACACGAATATGACTTTCTGCAACTCTTGTTAAAATAGCGCCAGGCAGCACCGTTTCTCGCATCACATTTTCTCCCGTCGTTGCAACGGCAAGACTACGCGTCGTTCTAATATTTAAATGATACATAGCCTCACTAATAATATATTCACGCAACATTGGGCCGAGCGCAGCTTTACCATCGCCTCCTCTTGAATAAGGAGTTCTTCCTGAACCTTTAAATTGAATATCGTATCTTTGTTTTGTTGGCGTTATGTGTTCACCTAAAACAATAGCTCGACCATCTCCTAATACAGCTAAATGACCAAACTGATGCCCTGCGTAAGCTTGAGCAATAGGAATTGTTCCTTCTGGCAAAATATTTCCTGTAAATAATTCTGCAAGCTGTTGAGGATTAATAGATGAAAAATTAAGCCCTAGTTCTTTTGCAAGTTCATGATTTAAAATTACAAGCTTTGAGTCTTTAACTTTAGTTGGCAAAACCTTTGCCATCATCATCTCAGTTAAAGTAAAATAACTATTATTAAAATTAAATCCTACAGATTTCATTAATGAATTTTGTTGAAGTCTTTCATTAAAATTTGAATCTGTTTTCCTTGTTGGCACAGATTCAAAATACCACCAATAGTATTTATATTTTTTTTACTCGCCTCTTCTAATAAGTACAAAAATAATCTTGCAGTAATAACAGAGTCTCCAATAGCTGAATGTCGAGTTTGGTCCTCAGTTTGAATTTTTAAAGTCTTACATAAAAATGATAATTCATAACTTTTAAAGTGCGGATATATTCCTGCTGCAAGATAAATAGTATCAATTGTTACAATATTTTTAACTCTATGAGCAATCGTAGTATAAGGCCCACTTTTGATAATAAATTTAATATCAAACTCAAGATTGTGTCCAACGAGTACAGCGTTTTCTAAAAAATTATAAATTTTATCATCTAATTCTTTCAACACTGGTTTGTTTTGTACTTGCTCTTGTGTGATGTGATGAATTTCAATTGAGCGCTCAGATATTTGACGCTCTGGATTAACTAACTCATCTAAAATTTCATTTGTAATTTTAAGATTTTTTATTTTAGTTGCTGCGATAGATACAATTCGATGTCCTTCATTGACATTTAAACCTGTAGTTTCGGTATCAAGAATAACAAATGTTGTCTCTTGAGTTGTTGCTGCTTTATATCGATTAATATTAACAAAATAGGCTTTGATATTATTAAAAATATTCTTCACTAATATCTCCTCTCGCTCTTATCTTGAGTTCGTTAATTTTCCTTAAATACATCTTAAGCAGATCCTTTTCTCGCTCTAAAAGTTTCTTTGGATCAATAAAACTTTTAACTGGCTTTCCTTCTTGAACCGATGCCACCTGATCTTTAAGCAAAATATAGGTTAAGAATCTATGTGCATTTTGGAAAAAATCTGCCTCATCATTTGTAAATACATTCTTCTTAGTTAGTTCCTCAATTCTTGCAGCCGTTGTGTTTTTATTAATACGATGTTTTATTGAATAAATTCTAACCGATTCAACAAGCGGAAGTGTTCCAGCTCCTTTTAAGTTTAATAATCCCTTATTTTCTTTATCGTTTTTTTCAAGTTTAAAGCCGCCAAAAAATGTAAGTCCTGCACGTCTGCCTTCTTCATTTTTAAATAAAAATTTTAAAATTTTATTATTAACTAATTTATCAAAGATAAAATTTCTAAGATCGTCTGCAAGTTCGGGCTTACCATATACTGATCTAAAATCATAAAGCATGTCGACATAAATTAAATTTTGTTCATTAAAATTAGTAATCCAATCTTGCACCTGCTCTTTCCATTCGGGTAAGCTTTTTCTCCACATAGGGTTCGTTGCCATTAAATTTCCCTTACAAAATGTAATCCCTGCGGTATCTAGAGATTTTGTAAATTCTTTTGCCAGTTCTTCAAAATATAAGTCTACTTTTTTTGGATCTTCTGTTTTGCTAGCTTCATAAATAATTCCATTATCTTGATCTGGCTGTAGAAAACTTTCCATTCGTCCTCCCGACCCCATTACTAAAACACTAAAATTTGGAATTTGTTTAATGATATTCTTTTGATTTATTTTTTTTTCTGCGATTCTAATGGAGCGTCTATAGATAACATTATTTAAAAAACTTAATAAATAACTAATGTCATTAGATGAAGTTTTTTCATCTAATAATCTTGCAGCAAGATGAACTTGTTGTTTTTTAATTTGAATTAAACCTCGTTCGTCATATTCATCAAAGGTCATTTTATCGATCTCTTGGGTAACCGCCCCAAGTTCAGCAGCCAATGCTTTGTCCGCATAAATAACTCCAACTACTTCTGAGTTCATATTGATTACCGGTAAATGGCGAAGATTATTTTTTCTCATTTTACCAACGGCATGGAACAGAAGATCGTCCTCATAAACGAATATCACTGGCGATGTCATAAAATCTGAAACTTTTTTGCTTGAATCTGAAATGAAAGTTACTTTTCGAACAATGTCTTGCTCAGTAATAATACCAGCAAGTTTATTGTCTTTTTTAATTAAAATAGTTGATTTTTTTTGTTGCTGTAAATCTTTAATAGTTTCTGAAATCGAAGCATTGACGTCCACGTAAATATAATCTGCTGACATGTAGTCAGAGATTTTTTTGATAAACAATTCAACGCTATTAGACCGAGTTGGCATAGGCAGTTGAACGTCAGTATATCGGATTTTAAATATTTAAGAAGAAGCCTGACTAAAAAGCGTTCTTTTAAGGCTTAAAAATTAAGCCTTATTTTTATTTAAGAACTCTAACTCATCATTAGAATACGGAGTCATATTAATTACCAATTCCATAAGTAAGTACAAATATTGCAATCGGCAGACTTAATACTGCTGCTACAATAGCTACTACACCTATGATCGTTGTTATATCTTCTGCTGTTTGCTGAGATATAGACAAAGTTGGAAAACTTTGGTTTCCGTTAACCAGTTTTATTTTTTGTGTTTTAGTTTTCATGCCCTCCATATAGAGAGCAAATGTAATAAATTGATGAACTATTTGTGTCTTAATTGTGAAAAGTGTATTAATTTTTTTTTACAAGCTGATAAATGAGTATTTTTTACTTAGGATTTAGATTTTTAATAATTACTCAAATAATTACACCTTTGTTAAATTTGGATCTGGCATAGGATTTTCAATTATCACCCTCTATAATTAAAATTTATATTATGTATAAATAGACTCTAATTATAGATGCTTAATAAAATAAAAAAACACTTAGAAATTGCTAATAAGAGCTATTTCGAACATATGTTTTTTGCCATGAAAATTGGTCTTAAATGTCTATGGTCATTCGTGACAGCGTTTGTTCACGCCATCAATCCTGCTTGGTTTGAATACACAACAAGTAGAAGAATTAAGCGAATGAATGATTTATTTCAAAAACCAAAAGACGATATTAAAGAATAAAATTAGTCTAATTGGTTAAAATACTGAACGTATAAATACAGCAAATAAATACAGTTAATAGCGTAGCTAACTAAAGTTGCCATCATCCCAATCATTCTAAATATTATTTTTTCTTTTAACATGCTGTAAGCATGAGAAATTCTTCCAAGTAAAAATACAATATTTATAAATAAAACGTAAATTTGATTAGCATCTAAAATCTCTAATAAAAAAGAAGAAATAATAAAAAAAACCGTAAATTCAAAAAAGTTTCCGTGCGCTCTTACGGCTTTGATTAATTCTTTATTACCTTCATCGCCGTAGGCTACTTTGGTTGATTTTCTTGCCTTAATAGTAATGATAGTAAGGATTAAATAAAAAATTATAAAAATAATTGTAAATAAAATTGAAATATTCATCTCTTTAACTAATTACCATTTTTATTCATTTCTTAAAGTAAATATCTTTAGCTCAACTTGAATTTTGAGGTTATAGGTCTATATTATTTGCTATGTCAGAAATTGAAAAAGGATTTTTTAATGCCTTCAAAAAACTATTGGTTGGGTCTAGTATTGGTCGAGCTATTGTTTACACAATAGGTCACATTATAATTGCGGCTACTTGTAATATGATAATTACTGGTTCTACTTTAGAACTTGCTGCTATAGATGCAATAATTGAGCCTTTGATTAACGGTGTTTGGTATTATTTTTTAGATAAATTTTGGGCCAGCACAATTAAGAGGTCTTAAAATTTATATAGCGCTTGCTACTGCTTGTTTAATATATTCATCTCGTAGCGCTGTAACAAATTTTCCGGGTTTACCATCACCAATTTGACTGGCATTAATTTTTACAACAGGCATTACACAAGCTGTTGCTGATGTGATAAATGCTTCACTAGCTGACTGTGCATCTGGTAGCGTAATATTTTTAGTCACCACCTCGTAACCTAAATCTTTTGCGCATTTAAAAATTGCATCCCTTGTCATTCCACTTAAAATTAAATTATCAGATTGTCTGGTCATAATAATTTTGCCTTTAATAATCCAGGCATTGCTAGAACTACCTTCGGTAACATAACCCTCTCTAAGCATCCATGCATCATCAAAGCCTTTTTCCGTTGCTTCAGTTTTTGCCATGCTTGCGTAAAGTAGTTGTGTAGTTTTAATATCGCAGCGTTTCCATCTCATATCATCAAGGGTCATTACTTTAATTCCATTCTTTGCAGATTCTGAATCAATAATTTTTTTCTCTTGAGTGAATGCTAGAACTGTTGGTTCAATTTTATCCTTTGGCATATCAAAACTTCTATCTGCAATGCCTCTTGTTACTTGCAGATAAATCATGCCCTCTTTTAAATTATTTAGTTCAATTAACTTTCTATGAAATATTAAAATATCAAGATGATTTAGTAGTTTTTTAAATTTTAATTCAGTCATAGAACGATCCAATCGTTTCATGTGATTATTAAAATCTATTAACTTGCCGTTAATAACCGCCGTTACTTCGTACAGTGAATCTGAAAATAAAAGACCTCTATCAAAGACTGAAACTTTCGCTTCATCTTCTTTTTTAAAATCTCCATTTATGTAAACTTGTCTCATATTAATTATTATTTATTAAACAAAAGCTTCTAAATAATAAACACAAAATATGTATGTAAAATAAGCTTAAATTTACTAAGAAGTTGAACAGCTCATGTCTTGGCCACAGCACAATGGACTTTTAATCTTTCCATGACCATTTGGGCATTCGCTAATTTGAACTTTTTGCCCGCCATCTAATTTTAATGAAGCGTCTTTAAGAGCCGCGTTACATTTTCCACAAGTAATATTTGCGGACATTTTACATTTTGGACATTCGTATGTTGCCATAAATTTATATTTAATACAGATTCGTCTTTAATAACAGAGGCATTATTTAACTAGTTAGAATCTCCATACCACATACGTTTTAAAGTTTTATCTTTAAAAACATAATGATGAAGAAGACTGGCAAGAACATGAATTCCTAAAACTGTAATAAATATATAAACAGAAATTCCATGAATTTCTTTTGCAATATTTGCAACTACTTGGTTGTTTTCAATTAATGCAGGGGCAGTAAAAAGACCAAAAACTTCAAAAGGACCTGATCTTGCTGATGAATATGTCCAGCCACTAAATACAACGACTAATAAAATAAAATAAAAAAAATAATGAACGTATTTTGATAGTTTATTTAAAGTCTTAATGTTGCCAAGTGAAACTGGAACAGTATTTACCAGTCTCCATAACAATCTAGGAATAAGCAATATAACTACTAAAATTCCTGTAGATTTATGAATACTAAATAAAAAAGACCTCATTGGCCCTTTTGGAAAATCATCTAAAATTAAAGCTAGAATAAAATTGAATATAATAATCACTGCCATAATCCAGTGAAAGTGTTTATTAACAAGGCCATAGCTGTCAGCACTGTTTAAAAATTTAAATTTCATAATTTCTTATTAAACTATTTTGAGTTAGATGACTTGTAAACAGTCTGTTGACATGCCCTCCAGTGAGCATAGTGTTTGTTATTGCATCAAATGCAAACCCTTCAAAATAAAAAAAATAAAAGAGCCTAAATCGCTGGCGCCTAAACAACAGTTAAAGAATTGTACATAAAAAGTATGCTTAATTACTGTGTTTTCAATTTACACGAATAAGCGGAAAAACATGCGCACAACAAACTATATGGTAAAAAATTTAACGCAAAAAAAAATTGCAAGTTATACTTCGCGTTTACTTGAAGGTTATAATTCTATTATGGCTTACGACGATAATATTTTATCGTTTAGATTTTCGGCTTATGGAACTTTAGTATTGTTTAATATCATGGACAGCTATTATGATAATAAACCTATTACTTCAGAAGATATTTCAAATGGTATTGATTATAAATTTGGAAGTAGAAATTCAATTCTAAATCTAATCAAAAAAGCAGAAAAAAATAAATTAATTACTCGCACAACATCAAAATTAGATAAAAGACAAAAGTACATTACTCCAACTAAAACTTTAATTAATAGTCATGAAAAAATGATCGGATTTATTTTAAATTTTGAAAATAAATCTTAAAAAAGATTTAACAATTTAAATAATAACGGGACTAAAATTGAAGTAGCAATACCATTTAGTCCAAGTGCAAGAGCTGCAAAAACTCCTGCAGTTTCATTTCTGCTCATCGCTCGTGCAGTTCCAATTCCATGCGACGCAAGTCCAAGTCCAAAACCACGTGCTGACATATCTTTTAATTTTAAAAAATCTAAAGCAAAAGTTCCAAAGGATGCGCCCATAATTCCAGTTAAAATTGTTATGATTGCAGTTAGCGATGGGATTCCGCCAATTAAATCTGAGATACCCATAGCAATAGGAGCGGTTGCACTTCTTGGCAACATACTAAATAAAACTTGATCATCTATTTTAAAAATTTCACACAGTACAAATGTAGAAATGATTGCAAATAAACTTCCTATAATAAGTGAAACGGAAATACATAACGCCTCTTTTTGTATTAATTTAAATTGTTTATAAATTGGAATGGCAAGTGCAACCGTTGCAGGTCCCAACATAAAGTGAATAAATTTGGCGCCATCGAAATATCTTTCATATGAAATATTTAAATTAATTAATACTAATGAAATAATTAAAATTGAAATTGCAACTGGGTTAACCAATGGAAATAATTTTGATTTTTTATAAAGATAATCGCCTACTAAATAAGAACCGATAGTCAGCGTTAACCAAAATAAAGGTTCTGCCTGTAAATAAACCCAAATACTATAAAGTTTATCTTTTTCAATCATTTCTTATTAATTCGTTTATTAATTTTCTCCATTAAAAAAGCGGTCAAGCCGATGGTTAAGATTGTTGAGATAAAAACAATAACTAAAACTTTAAATAAATTATTTTCTAAATATGAAAGATGCATCACAACTCCAACTCCTATCGGCACAAATAAAAGTGATAGATAACTTAAAATATAATTTGAAGTGCTCAGCACGTCATTTCTTAATTTATTAACGATTGTTGTTTTATATCGTTTTAAAAATATTAATGTAATAAGAAGAAGAATAAGCCCTATAACCGGACCTGGTATACGCATCTCAAAAAATTTTTTTAAAGCCTCTCCTAGTAACTGAAAAAAGAAAATAACAAATATAGCGCGCAGCATTAAATTAAATAAAAAAAATTAACAACCACAAAACCCCAAGACCCGACAAAATTGTTGCTATCACACTTTCTGTTAAATAACCAACCAACACTGCGATAAGTGCGGCTAAGACTTTTGGATTGTCTAAAAATACTAATTGTCCTGTGGAATTTAAAAATATAGCTGGAAAAATAATTGCTGGGAAAACCGCACTGGGTATGTAACTTAAAACTATTTTTACTCTTGGACTAAAGTAATCCTTCTTTAATAATGCAATCATTGAAAATCGTGTAAAAAAAGTAACAAGTCCAGCAAGTACTAATGTAGTCCAAATCATTTTATTTTCTATAAAGTTTTGTGTGAGACAATCCGTACGCAACTAAAATACCAGCGGTGGCGGCTACAATAATATAAGTTCTAAGTGGTAAATTAAAAAAAATAATCGCAAAAATTCCTGAAGTAATTGCGACAATCAAATGATCTATTTTTTTAATATCTACAATAATTAAAGAAATAAAAGTTAAAGGTACCGCAAATGCTAAATTTAATTCTTTTGGAATAACTTCTCCTAAAACAATTCCAGCAATTGTAGAAAGCTGCCAAACAAACCATAATGTAAATCCAGATCCTAATAAATGATAATGCCTATCTTTATTATTTGGTTGTTCTTTAAAATATTTCTGTGAAACGATAAAAGCTTGATCTGTTAAAAAATAAGATAAAATAATTTTCCAAAATAATTTTACTTTTGTTAAATATTGAGCAATCACAGCGCTATATAAAAAGTGGCGTGAATTTACGATTGCAACAGAACTTACAATCACTGGGGTTGTTGCCCCACCCGTGTAGAGTTGCACGAATGCAAGTTGGGATGAGCCTGCAAAAATAATAATCGACATTAAGAAGGTGACTGTAGGACCAAGTCCAGATTCAATTCCAATAACACCAAAAATAACACCAAAAGGAACTACCGGAATAAGAAGCGGGATGACATCAAGACATCCTTTTGAAAAAATTTTGTAGCGGGTATTCATCTCTGGAGAGTTGCGAGTTTTTAAATTAAGTCTTCCCGTTTTAAGTGTAAATAATACAATAGTACAGTTATATACCCTGTCTTTAAATAATGGTCTCTCTTATATATAATGGATATTAGCGAATAATGATAATTTAAGCTTTCAAAACAAATACTCTTATCTATTAAATTATATATAAAGCCCCTTCATGAATAATAAAAATGGTAACGGCAGAAGTTTACCTCTTTTAATTATTGCAGCGCTTGGTGTTGTCTTTGGAGATATTGGAACATCACCACTGTACGCCCTTAAACTTTCTGTTGAGGCTACTCAAGGATCTGGTGCTGGTATTACTTCGTCTGTGCTTGGAGTTTTATCATTAATTACTTGGGCATTAATTATTGTTGTCTCAATTAAATATATTTTAATTATCATGCGAGCAGACAACCATGGGGAAGGTGGTGTCTTTGCTTTAACTGCATTGCTTCTCAGAAAAATAGAAAAAAAATCAAAAACTTCTAAAACACGTTGGTTTGTAATTATTCTTGGTACTTTAGGTGCTGCACTATTTTTTGGTGACAGTTTAATTACCCCAGCAATTTCTGTTCTCAGCGCTGTTGAAGGTTTAAAAGTTGTCTCTCCTGAGCTTAGTAAGTACGTTATTTATATTTCAATAGCACTTGTCTCGATTTTATTTGCTATTGAAAAATTTGGTACAACTAAAATTGGCACATTCTTTGGTCCTATTATGTTGGTGTGGTTTGCAACAATTGGATATTTAGGACTGCTTGAGATTATTGATAAGCCTTCAATATTAAGAGCATTGGACCCGGCGTATGGCGTAAATTTTTTGCTTAATCACAAAGGTGTATCTATTGCAATCTTAGGAACTATTGTTCTTGCAATCACTGGAGGTGAGGCTTTGTATTCAGACATGGGTCACTTTGGAAGATCTCCTATAAAATTTTCTTGGTTCTTAATCGTTTTCCCGGCATTACTATTAAATTATTTTGGTCAGGGAGCTTTATTAATTGCAGATCCTAAAGCGATTGATAACCCATTTTATAGACTTGCTCCTGATTGGGCGTTAATTCCATTTATTATTTTAGCATCCACTGCAACAATCATTGCATCGCAAGCAGTAATTTCTGGAGTGTTTTCAATTACAAGTCAGGCTGTTCAGCTTGGATATATTCCAAGACTAAGAATTAAACACACATCCGATAAAGAATATGGTGAAGTATATTTATCCAAAATAAATCTTTTTTTATTTTTAGGTGTTGTATTTTTAATTTTAGGATTTAAAAATTCTGAAAATTTATCTCACGCATACGGGATTTCAGTAACTGGTGCGATGTTGGTAGATACTATACTTGCAACTTTCTTGCTTATAACTGTTAGAAAATGGAACAAATTAATTTTTATTCCATTATTTTTAGTTCTACTCATTATTGATGTTGTTTTTCTTTCTTCAAATTTAGTAAAAGTTTTTGACGGGGGTTGGCTGCCAATTGTAATTGCAGCAGCATTACTAACGGTTATGTTAAGCTGGATTATTGGACGAGACCGCATGTTGGCAGCTCGTTGGCAAGGTTCAGTTAAAATTAGTCAATTCATCTCTCAATTAAAGAGAAATAAAATTAAAGTTAAAAGAGTTTCTGGTACCGCAATATTCTTTGTGCCTAATCTTTCTGTTGTACCAATGGCTATGCTGCATAATCTAAAACATAATAAAATTTTGCATAAACGAATTGTATGTATGCATTTACGTTTTGAGAACTTTCCAAAGCTTAGAAATGATGAACGCTTAATTGTTAAACATTTAGGATCTAATTTTTATACCATCGTAGTTCGCTATGGTTTTCAAGAAGAACCTAATATTCCAAGAGTTCTTGCATTACTTAGAGCTAATGAATTTAAATTTAATATGGAAGAAACTTCTTTCTTTGTAGGAAAAGTTAAAGTGATTGCAAAAGATCCTTCAATTGTAACAAGATTATTTATTTTCATGCACCGTATTATGATGGGTGCAACTGAATATTATAAAATTCCAAAAGAGCGAACAGTTGAGCTCGGTGGTGTTATAGAAATTTAAATTATTTTTATTCTTAAGGGAGAGGCCCAGAGTTTAATCTGGGCCTCAATTAACTTAACTTACAAGGGGGAACCTTATAATGTTTAGCTTATTTGTTCTCCATGCTGAGAAAGGTCTAAACCATCTCTCTCTTGAGCATCAGAAGCTCGTAATGGTGTAATTAAATTTACAACTTTTAAAATAATGAAAGTTACAACAGTCGTATAAAGCACTGTTACACCAACACCTAATAATTGTAATTTAACTTGATCAAATCCACCTTCAACTCCTCCAATTGCTTTTGTAGCAAACACGCCTGTCAACACTGCACCTACAGCACCGCCAAAAGCATGAATACCAAAAACGTCTAAAGCATCATCATAACCAAGTGCACTTTTTAATTTTGTGCAAGCTAGGAAACATAAAACGCCTGAGATTAGTCCGATGAAAAATGCGCCCATTGGATTAACAAATCCTGCGGCTGGAGTAATCGCAACTAGACCTGCAACCGCGCCTGAGCACAATCCAAGAAGACTTGGTTTTTTCTCACCTGAAAACCACTCTGCTAACATCCAAGCAATACCAGCGCTTGCTGCAGCAATTTGAGTTACCAGCATCGCCATTCCAGCACTTCCATTTGCAGCAACTGCTGAACCGGCATTAAAACCAAACCAACCCACCCAGAGCATAGAAGCTCCTATCATTGTTAGTGCAACGTTGTGTGGACGAGCTTTTGATTTTCGTTTTCCAATAACTAGTGCAGCAACTAAACCGGCAATTCCAGAATTAATGTGAACAACGGTTCCGCCAGCAAAATCTAAAACACCCATTTTAGAAAGGTAACCACCTCCCCAAACCATGTGTCCAACTGGTGCATAAACCAAAATGCTCCACAATATTACAAATATAAATAGAGCCCCAAAGTTTATACGCTCAACTATAGAACCGCAAATCAGAGCAACTGTAATAATTGCAAAAGTTAATTGATAACAAACAAATACTGTCTCAGGAATTGTTAAGGTTAAACCAGCAACTTCTACTCCTTTTAAGAAAGCTTTTGAAAAGTCACCGATAAATAAATTTCCTTCTCCAAACGTAAGTGAGTATCCACAAATAAACCACACCAACGTTACAACACATGTAATCATAAATGATTGACTAATTGTTGAGACGATATTTTTCTTACCTACTAAACCACCATAAAAAAGAGCAAGTCCTGGAATAGTCATTAATAGTACCAGCGCTGTACTAGTAAGCATCCACGAAGCATCTCCTGGATTCAAGACTGGCTTAGCTTGAGCAAAAGCTAGACTTGATTGTAGTAAGATTATTAAAAACAATGAAATCTTTGACATTATTTTAATCATATTGCTTTATCTCCTTTTTCACCTGTTCGAACACGAATAACTTGGGTCAAATTAGTTACGAAAATTTTTCCATCACCAATTTTTCCAGTTTTCGCAGTTTTAAGAATAGTCTCTAAAGCATTTTTATATTTCTTGTTTGAGACCGCTATTTCTAGTTTTGCTTTAGGAAGAAAGGCAACTTCATATTCAGAACCTCGATAAAATTCTGTATGACCCTTCTGCCTGCCATATCCTTTGACATCTGTCATCGTCAACCCAACAACACCAATTTTGTTAAGAGCTTTCTTAACATTATCTGCTTGTTCAGGTTTTATGATCGCAGTGATTAGTTTCATAATACTCCCTGTTTTTGTTTGTTTTAATTAATAATGTAGTAACAAAGATTTTTTTTAAAATGAAATGACCATTCAATGATTCAGATATGATCAGAATGCATAACAAAAAAATTAATTTTTTCTGATATTGATCTTAAATTGATTTAATTTATTAGAAAAATCATCAACTAAATTTAAAAGTGTATTACCATGCAAAGTTGGCATGACTCCTTTGCTTGTTCTATTAAAAAGTTTTTGATTTATTTCTTTCTCTAAATCCATCACCGCTCTTGAAAAAGTTGATTGGGATTTATTATCTTGTTTTGATGCTGTTAAAAAACTGCCTGCTTGAGCAACTTTTTTAAATACTTTTAACTTTTCCCAATTCATTAAAAAATTTTACATAAAAAATGCATAACTAACTAATGCAATATTGGAAAATGAGGTATGCTAATTAACTTTAAAGGTGCTGATAACTTTATAAGATCTATCGACTATGATCATCTCACCAGAGCTTGCAAATGCACCAGCTAGCCCATCGATTGTTGTATGATGAGCAACAAATATATAATTTTTATTCTTATCTAATTTTTCAATAAATTCTTTGGTTTTTTTCATATATGCGGGTGTTTTGCTAGAATCTGTAAAGGTAGAATTTAATCCTGAAAAAGTTTCAAAATCTTTAAATGCGTTTCTTGCTGTGTCTTTACATCTACAATATTCGGATGAATAAACTTTTTCAAAAGAGATATTATTTCTTTTGAAAAATTCACCTATTCGTTTTGCTTGCTCAATACCTTCTGCTGATAAATTTCTTTGGGTTTTACAATCATTTAAATTAAAATGTGTAGGATCGCCTGTTCCTGGAGCGTCTGAATGCCTAATAAGAATTAACTTTCCGCCCTCTTTTAAATCTTTAATAACCTTCTGCTCATTTGCAAAAGCTGGAAAAAAGCTTGTTATGCTTAAAAGACATACAAAAATTATCGATCTTATTTGCATTATATTAGTCTGGCAGTTGACTTCGAATAGTCATAATTAACATTTAATTTACAAAATAATGACTAAATATTTAATTACTTTAATAGTTTTTTTAATTGCTGCAATACTATTTCTTTATTCGCGCAGTAAAAAAAATAAAATTAGAGAGCTAAAAAAAGATCCCAGAACAGGAACTTTTAGCGATATTTAAAAATAATTATTTTTAGTATTTAAATGGAAAGCTTCTTTATCTATCCAGCCTTACTATTTCCGGCCATACCATTAATGATGACCAATTTTACTCATCGTTATAATAGCTGCGCTGCATTAGTTAGAAAAATTCATGCTGAAATTATTGAAAAAAAAATAGATACAAAAGATGTTATGGGCAGAAGATATATTGCTCAGATAAAAACTTTAACTTATAGAATAAAACTTATTAAACTTATTCAAACTCTTTCGGGAATTGCTTTATTTTCAAACCTATTAACTATTTTTTTTGGTTATATTCAAAAACCTGATATTTCATTAAACTGTTTTGGAATGGCAGTTGTTTTATTTGGAATTGCAATTATTTTATTTGTAATTGAAGTTCAAATGTCTGCCCGTGCTTTAGAATATCATTTAACTGATCTTAAAGAAAAAGAAGATAATATTTTTTAGTACCAATTCAAAGATTAAGTCTTTGATCGTTTGTCGTTACATTAACAATATAGAATGCTAGAATCGTACTTGAATGGAATTATTTTTTATTTATGATTTTATTTTTGCTAAATACTTAATTTTTATGAAAAAAAATTAATGCGACAAATTGAGTTTGAAGCTATTTTTATCTTTGAAAATTAATCGCTATTCCTACTAAAATACTCAGAATTAAAGGTTGTATTTATTTTATTAGTATTTGACATTAAATATGAAAATAATTAATCATACACCATTCAAAAACAATGACTGAAACTCTAACTCCCTATTTAAGTTCTTTTTTTATTCTTTTTAGAGAAGGATTCGAAGCTCTATTAATTTCTATTCTGGTATTCACATATTTAGATAAAATGAATGCAAGACATCATCGTCCTGCTGTCATGTGGGGGTTGGTTGCTGGGGTAGTTGTATCCTTGCTTACTGCTCTAGCTGTAAAAAAAATTGCAGCAATAACACACGCTCATGAAGAATTGTTTGAAGGTTCAGTGATGTTGATTGCTTCTGGTATGTTAGCTTACGTTGCTTATTTTAGTCATAACGCAAAAAAACATGTTGAAGGAAAAGTAGATAAAGCTATTTCTACTGGCAATCCTTTCTTTTTGTCTCTTACAGTTTTTTTTGCAATTATACGAGAGGGCTTTGAAATAGTTTTATTTTACGCCGCTTTATTTACTTCTGCAATTTACAGTACAGTACCTGTGATTGCTGGTGCAATTACTGGTACATTGGCTCTAGTATTTGTTTATTTTGGTTTAAATAAAATTACAAAAATAATGCCGATGGGTACTTTTTTTAGAGTTTCAAGCATTCTACTATTGTTGCTTTCGGTTTACTTTGGGTATGAAGGTGCAAAAGAATTTTATGCAGGCTTGCGTGAACTAAAAGTAATCTAATTTATAAATTTAAAATTAGTAATTAATATTAATGATACCTGGCTTTAGTTATAGAAGAAGATTTTCAGATCTTTCTGAAAAAGAAATATTAGCATTAGCTATTTCTTCTGAAGAAGATGATGCTTCGATTTACAGAAGCTACGCTGAGAGCTTAATGAAGGATTATCCTGACACTGCAAAAATATTTTTAGATATGGCAAGAGTTGAAGATGGCCATAGAAAAATTTTAATTAATAAATTTCAGTCAAGATTTGGTGAGAACATTCCTCTTATCAGAAGAGAACATGTTTCAGGTTTTTACGCTCGCAAACCAGTATGGCTTATAAAAAATCTGAGTGTTGATAGGATTAGATTGGAATCTGAAATGATGGAAAGAGACGCTTATAATTTTTATATAAAAGCAGCTCAAGCAACAACTGATGCTGGAACTAGAAAATTACTTGGTGATCTTGCTGCAGCTGAAGCCGGACATACGTCTGTTGCGGATAAATTAATAGAATCGCACGCAAGTGGTGATGCAAAAGAAATTGAAGCGAGAACTTCTAAAAGACAATTTATTTTAACATGGGTTCAGCCTGGTTTAGCTGGATTAATGGATGGCTCTGTTTCAACCTTAGCTCCCATTTTTGCGACAGCGTTTGCAACACAAAATACTTGGACAACTTTTGTTGTAGGTCTCGCTGCATCTATTGGTGCCGGAATATCTATGGGGTTAACTGAAGCCGTATCAGATGACGGTGCAATTTCTGGCAGAGGCTCTCCTCTAAAACGAGGTATTGCATCTGGAGTCATGACTGCAGTCGGTGGATTGGGACATGCTCTACCATATTTAATACCACATTTTTGGACAGCCACTGTTCTTGCAATGATTGTTGTATTCTTTGAACTGTGGGCGATTGTTTGGATTCAAAATAAATATATGGAAGCTCCATTTTTTAGAGCAACACTTCAAGTTGTTGTCGGAGGAGCGTTAGTTCTTGCTGCTGGAATTCTTATTGGGACAGGTTAATTAAGATCTATAATCAGCGTTAATTGAAATATATTCAGCGTTAAAGTCACAAGTATAAGCAGTAAATTTTCCTTTACCTAAATTTAAATTTACATCAAAAATAATATTGTCACCAAGCATATAATTTTTAACTTTTTGTTCATCATAGCTTGGCACCTGCATTCCATATTTTGTAATTAAAGAATCTCCAATTTTAATTTCAATTTTTTCCTGTTTCACTCTTTCATTAGTTTTGCCAATCGCCATTAAAATTCTACCCCAATTAGGATCGCTTCCTGCAAGTGCAGTTTTTACAAGCGGTGAATTTGCAATAGACATAGCAACCTCTTTTGCAAATTTATCATTCGAAGCGCCCGTTACATTTATAGTAAGAAATTTTTTAGCGCCCTCACCATCTAAAACAACTTGCTTTGAAAGGTCTAGCATCACTTCATAAAGCGCCTTTTCAAAATCTTTCGCAGCTTTAGAATTAATATCGTTAATAATTCTATTTTTAGCTTTTTTAGTTGAGAAAACTAAAACCATATCGTTTGTTGAAGTGTCGCCATCAACTGTAATTGCATTAAATGTATTTTCGGTATTTCTTTTCAACATTTTATTTAAAACCTCTTGAGAAATATTTGCATCAGTAAAAATAAAACCAAACATCGTTGCCATATTTGGCGCTATCATTCCTGAACCTTTTGCAATACCCGCTATATTTATAAAATCTTTATTAGTTTGCACTACAGCACAGCTCATTTTTCCAAATGTATCTGTGGTCATAATAGATAAGGCCTGTTTAATCCAAGTTAACTTTATAGGTCTTTTTAATTTTTCAATTAAATTTGGAAGAGCGTTCTTAACTTTTGCAAGTGGAAATGGTTGACCAATAACACCTGTGGATGCAAATAAAATTTGTTTGTTTGAAATTTTTTTCTTATCTAAAAAAAATTTTGATAATTCAATAATACTATTTAATCCTTGTTTGCCTGTGTATGCATTAGCATTTCTAGTATTAACTAATAAAGCTCTAACATCTTTTTTATTCGCTTTAACATTCCAATCAATACAAACAGATCTTGTAGAAGACTTTGTGTAAACTCCAGAAAATATCGCGCCTTCTGGAAAATAAAATAAACTCACATCGTCTCTATTTGTATTATATAAGCCTGCGCTTACCGTTGAAATCTCCAGCCCATCAATACTTGGCATCTCAGGAAAATCTTTAGTAACTCTATTAAGTTGTTTTTTATTAAAAAAATTTTGAAATAGCGTAGTCATGTGTATTTTATTTAGTATTTTTTCAGTTATAAGGTAGTTGTTAAATTTATACTATTTAATTTATCTGCAATAATATCTCAAAATGATACCTGGTTTAAACATTTTAAAAAAAATATTTAAAACGTCTAACGAACGTAAGCTTGTTGAGATAAGGCCGTTAGTTGAAAAAATTAATTCATTAGAACCTGAAATCCAAAAGCTTTCAGATCAAGAGCTAAAGAACAAAACACAAGAATTTAAAAAAAGAATTAAAAATGGGGAAAATTTAAACAAAATTTTACCGGAAGCATTTGCTTGTGTTCGTGAAGCAAGTGTCAGAACTACAGGACAAAGACATTTTGATGTGCAGTTACTTGGAGGAATTATTCTTCATCAGGGTAATATTTCAGAAATGAAAACTGGAGAAGGAAAAACATTAGTTGCAACTTTGCCCGCTTATTTAAATAGCTTAACGGAAAAGGGCGTTCATGTTGTAACGGTGAATGATTATCTTGCAAAACGTGACTCTGAATGGATGTCAAAAATTTATAATTTTTTAGGAGTCAGTGTTGGCTGCATCATCAATGGTATCGATGATGTTAGTAGAAAAGCTCAATACGAATGCGACATTACTTACGGAACAAATAATGAATTTGGATTTGATTATTTAAGAGACAACATGAAATATTCAATTCCTGAGATGGTGCAGAGAAAACATTATTTCTGTATTGTTGATGAGGTAGATAGTATTTTAATTGATGAAGCCAGAACTCCGTTAATTATTTCCGGGCCCACAGAAGATAATTCCTCTCAATATTTTTTATGCAACAAGTTAGTTAATCAATTAAGTAAGGAACATTATGATACTGATGAAAAAGACCGCAGCGCTTTGCTAACGGAAAAAGGAATAGATTTTATTGAAGATAAATTAAGAAAAATAAATTTATTAAAAGGCGCTAGTTTTTACGATCCACAAAATTTATCTATCGTTCATCACATTAATCAGTCTTTAAGAGCAAATATGCTTTTCAGCAAGGACAAGGATTATATCATCAAAGATAATCAAATTTATATTATTGATGAGTTTACGGGTCGTATTATGGAAGGCAGACGATACTCTGATGGCCTGCATCAGGCAATCGAAGCAAAAGAAGGAGTTCAAATCCAAAATGAGAATCAAACTTTAGCTTCAATAACATTCCAAAATTATTTTAGATTGTATGAAAAACTTTCGGGCATGACCGGAACTGCAATGACAGAGGCTGAAGAGTTTTACGAAATTTATAAATTAGATGTAGTTGAATTGCCAACGAATAGACCCATGATTAGAAAAGATTTTAATGACAAAATTTTTAGAACTGAAAAAGAAAAGTTTAATGCAATTATAAAACAAATTGTCGAAGCCAATGAAAAAAAGCAGCCTGTTTTAATTGGAACTACTAGTATTGAAAAATCTGAAAGAATTTCAAAAATTTTAAAACAAGAATCTATAAAACATAATGTTTTAAATGCAAAATTTCATGAACAAGAGGCAAGTATCATTGCCCAAGCAGGAAGAGTTAGTGCAGTTACAATTGCAACAAATATGGCAGGTAGAGGAACCGACATTCAACTTGGTGGTAATTTAGATCTAAAAATTAAAGAAGGTGGAACTAATGATAAAATTCTAGTTGAGAAAACTAAACAAGAGCACGAAGAAGAGAAAGCAAAAGTATTAGCTAGTGGCGGGTTATTCGTTGTTGGAACTGAACGTCATGAAAGTAGAAGAATAGATAATCAATTACGAGGTCGAACTGGAAGGCAAGGCGATATGGGCGCTTCGATTTTTTATTTAAGTTTACAAGATGATCTGATGAGAATTTTTGGATCTGAAAAAATTGATTTTATGTTGCAAAAACTAGGCCTTAAAGAAGGAGAATCTATAGATCACCCTTGGATCAATAAAGCCTTAGAGAAAGCACAGCAAAGAGTTGAAGGAAGAAACTTTGATATTAGAAAAACGTTATTGCAATTCGACGATGTAATGAATGATCAGCGAAAAGTAATTTTTGAACAAAGATTAGGAGTAATAAAAAATCAAAATATTTACAATGTAGTAAACGATATCTTTGATGAGATGATAGAAAATTTAATTAGTGAAATACGTAACTACAGGGACAGTGCTGATATTAATTCAAAAAAATTAATTAAAACAAAAGCAGAACGTTTAAGCGGAACTAAAATTGATGATAATGATTTTGATGCTTGGCTTTCAAAAAGCAGTTCTGAGCAAAAAGAATTTTTAAAAAATCACTTTGATCAAAGAAGAAATGCAAGAATTACTACTGCCGGAGATAAAATTAACAAAGATGTTGAAAAGAGAATTTTTCTACAAAACCTTGATTATGAATGGAGAAGTCACTTACAATATCTTGAACAATTAAGACAAGTAATCGGTCTTAGAGGTTATGGTCAAAAAAATCCACTAGATGAATATAAGAGAGAAAGTTTTAATTTATTTAAAGATTTACTTTCAAAAATTAAAGAAAATTTAATTATGTTCTTAATTAATATTCAAGTAACAAAAGAAGATAGACTACCACAATCGCAACAACCTCCTGTTCAAGAAAAAATCTCAAGAAATGCTTCTTGTAATTGTGGATCTGGTAAAAAATATAAAAATTGCTGCGGCGCTTTAAGCAAAAATTAAAGCTAAAATAAATAAAATCAATATAACAACAACTGTTGCAACTAATCTGCGATTATTCTGAAGTAATAATTTCCAATTAAACGGATTAAAGGTAACGGTGTTGATATGTGTATCTTTGTAGAATTCTTCTTTAGTAATCATCACATCTCTTCCTATGCTTAAAAATCTATTTTTTCTTTGATAAATAAGCTCTTCAGGAGATATTTGCATTAATTCATTTAAATTTTTTTTAATACTCGATGTAACATTTGCAACCATTTCATCATGATTTCGATGAGCTCCGCCTTTTGGCTCTTTAATAATTTCATCAATAATTTTATTTTCAAATAAATCTTGTGAAGAAATTTTCATAGCTTCTGCTGCTTCTTTTGCTTTTTTAGGGTCACGCCAAAGAATAGACGCACATCCCTCTGGAGATATTACTGAATAGACAGAATATTCTAACATTAAAACTTTATTGGCGGTTGCAAGTGCTATAGCACCTCCTGAGCCACCTTCTCCTATAACAACAGAAATCATTGGAACTTTTACATTAAGACAACACTCGATACACTTGGCAATGGCCTCAGCTTGTCCTCTCTCTTCTGCTCCTTTTCCAGGATAAGCTCCTGGCGTATCTATAAATGTAATAATTGGAATATTAAGTCTATCCGCCAGATTCATTAAACGCATGCTCTTGCGGTACCCTTCTGGTCTCATCATTCCAAAATTTCTTTGGATTCGAGACTGAGTATCATTTCCCTTTTCTTGACCAATAACTAAAACAGAAATCCCATCAAGAGTTGCAAATCCTGCTAATACAGATTGGTCTTCTCCATATAATCGATCTCCGGATAGATTTGTAAAATCTGGAAAAATCTTTTGAATATAATTAATAGAACGTGGTCTAAATTCATGTCTTGCAACTTTTGTTTTTTGCCAGCGATTAAGATTTCCATAAGCTCTTTCTAGTGCTTCATTTAATCTTCTTTCAGCATCAACAACTGAAGGATTTTCAATGATAGTAATTCCCTTTGCAAGATAAGGGGCTTTTAGTTCCTGAACTCTTTGATCTAATACTTTAATATCGTCTTCAAAATCTAAGTAATTCATTAAATAATCTTATTTTTATACATATTGAGTTACAATAAAGTTTATATATAAATTGTGCGGTATATGAAATCTTTTCCAAAAAATACCGCTATTACAGGAAAAATTTCTAAAGAATTCGAAGAAATTTTAACTTTAGATTGTTTGGAGTTTATAGCTGATTTACATAGAAAATTTAACTCTCGAAGACTTGACCTATTAAAGCATAGACAAGAAGTTCAAAAAAAAATTGACGGGGGTTGGCGTCCTAATTTCTTAGAAGAAACAAAATCTATCAGAGAAAAAGATTGGAAAATTTTGGGCGTACCAAAAGATTTACAAGATCGTAGAGTTGAAATTACAGGTCCTACTAATCAAAAAATGATTATCAATGCTCTTAATTCGGGGGCCAGTTGTTTCATGGCGGATCTTGAAGATTCTGCAACTCCAGCCTGGAATAATGTCATAGAAGGTCAAATTAATTTGAAGAATGCAGTTAGTAAAAAAATTAATTTTACAGATAAGACCACAGGTAAAGAATATAAACTAAATGAAAAGCATGCGGTGCTTATTGTAAGGCCAAGAGGATGGCACTTAGATGAGGCACATTTCTTAGTTGATGATCAAAAATGTTCTGGTGGTATATTTGATTTTGCTGCTTATTTTTATCATAACGCAAAACAACTTTTACAAAATGGAACAGGTCCTTATTTCTATTTACCAAAAATGGAAAGTCATCTTGAAGCTAGACTTTGGAACGATGTATTTACAGAAGCACAAAAAAAATTAGGAATCAAACACGGAACAATCAAAGTAACGGTTCTGATTGAAACAATTCTTGCATCCTTTGAGATGGATGAAATTTTATTTGAGCTAAAAGATCACATCGTAGGTCTTAACTGTGGAAGATGGGACTATATTTTCAGCTACATTAAAAAATTTAAAAACTTTAAAGATTTTTTATTACCAGACCGATCTATTGTTAAAATGACTTCTCATTTTTTAAGATCATATAGTTTATTGTTAATTAAAACATGTCATCGTAGAGGTGCTCACGCAATGGGCGGGATGGCCGCTCAAATTCCAATTAAAGATAACGAAGCTTTAAATCAGAAAGCAATGGACGCTGTAAAACAAGATAAATTAAGAGAAGCTAATGACGGTCATGATGGCACTTGGGTTGCTCACCCTGGTTTAGTAAAAATTGCAAAAGATATATTCGATGAAAAAATGCCACAAGCAAATCAAGTAAATAAAGTTCCTAGCGATATAAAAATTGAAGCTAAAGATTTATTATTAGCTGAAAAAGGAGATATTACTGAAGAAGGTCTTAGAAAAAATATTTCTGTGGGAATTCAATATTTAGCTGCATGGCTTGGTGGAAATGGTTGTGTTCCCCTTTATAATTTAATGGAAGATGCTGCTACTGCTGAAATTTCAAGAGCACAAGTTTGGCAATGGAACAGACATCAATGTAAAACTATTGGTGGCAAAACAATTGACCCTGCGTACGTAAAAAATATAGTTAAAGAAGAAATTGCTCAGATTAAAAAAGAAGTTGGAGAGCAGAAATTTGAAAAAGGCAATTACGAACGTGCTGCAAAAATGTTTGAAGAGATGTCAATTGCTAATCAATTTGAAGATTTTTTAACTGTTTCTGCTTACAATGAAATTGTTAGATCGGAAGCTCGATAAGACTATTATTTAACTATATTTAATTTTTCTACTGGAATCTTTTCAATAATTTTTGTTTTTTCTAAAACAATATCTTTTGAACCAAAGTAATAAAGAATACAAAGGATAGCTATCAAGACAGCGATTGTAGCTAAGATAATTTGTATTGAGGTTCTAAAAGGCATAACAAATTAATTATATAATATTTCAATTAGAATTATGTTAATAAATTATTCATTCAATAATGGCAACGCATAAAAGTTTAGTATTGGTTGGAATGATGGGCACAGGCAAAAGTACCATTGGAAAAGAGGTTGCAAAAAAATTAAAAATTGAATTCGTAGATACTGACGCATTAATAGAAAATGATGAAAATCTCACTATTGCTGAAATTTTCAAAAAAAATGGAGAAAAGTATTTTAGAGAGTTAGAAGAAAAAATTTTCTTTAAAATTAAAAATGATAAAGAGAAAATAATTTCTGTAGGCGGAGGTGCATTTATTAATGATGCTATCAGAAAAAAGATTTTAAAAGAATATTTATCTATTTGGCTTAATATGAATGAGGATTTGATTATTAACCGCATTAAGCGTAATGCTAAAAAAAGACCGATGGTAGATCAAAATAACATTGAAAAAAGTATTAAAAATTTAAAAAAAAATAGAGATCCAATATATAAATTGGCCAACTATGAAATAAATTGTAATTTAATTAGTAAGAATAAGATTATTGAAAAAGTTATAGATTTTTATGAAAAAAATAACAATTAAAGTTAATTTAAATAATAACAGTTACCCAATTATTATTGGTAAAGATTTATTAAATAATACAGGTTCTGAAATAAAAAAAATTATACCAAGCGCAAAAAAATTTTTATTAATTACTGATAAAAATATTCCAAAGTCCTTCATTCGTTCAATCTTATCTTCTATAAAATCTAAAAATAAATACGTATTTACTTTAAGTGCTGGTGAAAAATCAAAAAATATGAATTTTACCAACGCAATAATAAAAAAATTATTTAAATATAATTTTAATCGCGATGACTGCGTGATTGCCTTGGGTGGTGGTGTAATTGGAGATTTATCAGGGTTTGCAAGCAGTATATTTAAAAGAGGTATTAACCTGGTTCAAGTTCCAACTACTTTATTAGCTCAAGTAGATTCTTCAATTGGTGGCAAGACTGGTATTAATTCTAGCGAAGGCAAAAATATGATTGGAACATTTTATCAGCCCAAACTTGTGTTAATTGATCCAACAACTTTAAAAAGTTTACCTCATAGACATTTAGTTGCGGGTTACGCTGAAATTCTAAAATATTCTTTAATTATGAATGCAAAATTTTTTTCTTGGTTAGAAAAAAATTCTCAAACAATAATCAATTTAACCGACATGAATCTAGTGATGTATGCAATTAAAGAAAGCTGCAGAAGCAAAGCAATCATTGTTCAAAAAGATGAAAAAGAAAAAGATCTACGAGCAATACTCAACTTTGGGCACACCTTTGCTCATGCCTTTGAGGCAGTAAAAAAATATTCAAATGATCTTATTCATGGCGAGGCGGTTCTATATGGAATGATGATTGCGTCTTCTTTATCCGTAAAAATGAAAATGCTTAATATTAATGAGTATCAACGAATAAAAAATTTATATAGAAAATTAAATATTAATTATCAAATTAAAAATATTTTTAATAAAAAAGATATAAATAAAATATTTAATTACATGCAACATGATAAAAAAATATCTGGTTATAAAATTAACCTAATTTTATTGAGTAAAATTGGAAAAGCTAAAATTTTTCCTTCTGACTTAAATAAAAATATCAAACCTATCTTAGCTCAACAATTTAATTAATTTTTATTTCAAGAGAGTGGATAATATTTTTCATCTCTTCATTTAAAGTTGCATAAATTTTTTTATGAGCATCTACTGTCTTTAATTTTTTAAGTTCTTTAGAAGAAATTATCACTTCAAAATGACTATTATTATTTTTTGGGGACTGAGCATGATGCTGATGCAAATGTGATTTATTATTCACTTCTACATTCTCGCATACGATATTTTGTTTAATTTTATCTAAGATAATATATTTTAGATCGGACATAAAATAATTTAAATCAATTTAAAAAATTACGCAAATGAGAAAGATCTGTGAATGGAGTAAATGTAAAGAGATAGCTTCAGGTGAGGGTCTTATAAAGAAAGATATCAATAAACAATACAAATGGTTTTGTGGTGATCATTTAAAAATCCACAACAAGACCAACGATAATTCGTGTGATTGGAAAAGGTGCAAACAGGCAGGAGAATTTAAAGCTCCTTCAAAGACTGTAGGCGAATATAAATGGTTCTGTTCAGAACACATAAAAATTTATAACCATGAGTGGGATTTTTTCTCTGAAATGTCACAAGACAAAATTGAAGAATTTATTCATTCAGATATTACCTGGCACAAGCCAACTTCTAAACTTGGTTCAAAAGATAATTTTTTTAATAAAGTATGGAGAAATATTTTAGAAGAACAAGATATTTTTCCTGCAAATTATTTTAAACAATTTGAAAAAAAACCAATTTACAGTTCAAAAGAAATAGAAGCTTTAAAAAAACTAGATTTAAAAAGTAATGTAAAATGGAGCGAAATTAGAGAGCAATTTAAAAAACTTGTAAAAAAATATCACCCAGATACAAATTCTGGAGATAAAAAATTTGAAAATAAATTAAAAGAAATAACAATTGCTTATACTCTTTTAAGGAATAATCAAAAAAACGTAAATCATGGACAATAATATTTTTGAAAGCACACCCGATATAAAGATTTCTGTAAAACAAACCTTTAATATCGATACAGATATGACTGTTGAAGGTTTTTCAAAAAAAAATCAGTTTGTTCCTGAGCTAGATAGTGCTTACAAATTTGATCGTGATACAACTCTTGCAATTCTTGCTGGCTTTGTTTTTAATAAAAGAGTTTTAATTCAAGGGTTTCATGGCACAGGAAAATCAACTCACATCGAACAAGTAGCAGCAAGATTAAATTGGCCCTGCATAAGAGTAAATTTGGATAGTCACATTAGTAGAATTGATCTTTTAGGAAAAGATGCAATCGTAATAAAAGATAATAAACAAATTACTGAATTTAGAGAAGGAATCTTGCCTTGGGCACTGCAAAATCCTGTAGCTTTAGTATTTGATGAATATGACGCTGGCAGACCAGATGTCATGTTTGTTATCCAAAGATTGCTTGAAAGCGAAGGAAAACTAACTTTACTTGATAAAAATAAAGTAATTAAACAGAATAAATATTTTAGATTATTTGCAACAGCAAATACAATTGGTCTTGGTGATACCTCAGGACTTTACCATGGAACGCAGCAAATTAATCAAGGACAGATGGATCGATGGAATATTGTAACAACTCTGAATTATCTAAAACAAGAGAATGAACTTGAAATCATATTATCGAAATGTCCTCATTTAAATGATGCTGAAGGGAAAAAAATTGCACAAAAAATGATTCAAGTTGCTGATCTAACAAGATCTGGTCTTGCTAATGGAGATATTTCAACCGTTATGAGCCCCAGAACAGTAATGACATGGGCAGATAATTATAAAATTTTTAATGATATTGGTTATTCTTTTAGAATATCATTTTTAAATCGTTGTGATGAATTAGAAAGAACAATTATCGGTGAATATTTTCAAAGATGTTTTGCTAAAGAACTAACAGAAACATCTGCAAGTATTAAAATAAATCTTAAAAATGGAAAATGAAAAACAGGCTGAAAATTTTAAAATAGCCATCTCATCAACTATTAAAGCATTAGCTAAAAAACAAGATCTTAATATTATATTTTCAGACGCACCTACTAAAGAAAGTAATGTTATAAATCTTCCCAAAATTGCTTTCGATTCTATAGACGAATATCAAAATATTAGAGCTCTTGCGGATTCTGAAGCTTTAAAAATAAAATATAGTAATTCAAAACTTTTAAAAAAATTTGAGCCAAGAGGAATGATTGCAAAAAATATTTACAAAAGTGCTGAAAAAATTCGTTATGAAAAACTAGGATCAGAAAATTTTGCGGGAATAAATTTAAATTTTAAAAACTACTACCAAAAGAAATTTAAAGAGCAAAATGAAGATACCTATAATAGCATTGAAAAAGCTTTTGATATTATTTTAGCAAATCACCTGCTTAATCTTGACTTAAATATTGAAGAAAAGAAGAGTTTAAAAAATTGGAATAAGAATATTGATGAGCAGATTAAAGATAAATTAGATTTGTTAAAAAAAAATATTTCTGATCAAGAAAAATTTTCTACTATTTTAAACTCTATTATTCAGGATCTAAAATTAGAAGAAAAATTAAGTCCTAATGACAGTGATAACGATAACGAAAAAAATAACGAAAATAAACTTAAAGATCAGAACGATAATCAAATTAACCAGGATAAAACATCTGATAAGCAAGACTTTAATATTGAGAGCATAATTCCTGATGTAGAGATTGATGCAAATCAGAGTGAACAGGAATCCCTAATTGAAGATGAAAATAGCTCAAACGATGAAATCAAATCTTCTAATGTTAAAAAAAATAACAGCGAAGTTAAATATAAAATTTTTACAAATAAATTTGACAAAACTATTAACGCTGAAGAAATGGTTGATCCTAATGAAATGATTAAATTTAGAGAAAATTTAGACAATCAATTAAAATCTTTTCACAACTTCATTTCAAGACTCGCAAATAAATTACAAAGAAAGCTGTTAGCATTTCAGAATAGATCTTGGGAGTTTGATCTTGAAGAAGGGATGCTTGATACAGCAAAACTAACCAGAATTATCATCGATCCTCACAACTCGCTTTCTTATAAAAAGGAAAAAAATACAAATTTTAAAGATACGGTAGTAACTTTGTTAATTGATAATTCTGGATCAATGCGTGGCAGACCTATCTCTATTGCGGCTATTTGCGCTGACATTTTATCCCGCACATTAGAAAGGTGCTCTGTAAAAGTTGAGGTATTAGGATTTACAACATTAAATTGGAAAGGTGGAAAAAGTAGAGAACTATGGTTAAAAAATAAAATGAAAAATCCTGGAAGATTAAATGATTTATCACACATCATTTATAAATCTGCCGATACTCCATGGAGACGAGGAAAAAACAATTTAGGACTAATGTTGAAAGAAGGGATCTTAAAAGAAAATATTGATGGAGAAGCAATCTTATGGGCTTACCAAAGATTAAAAAAGAGAAGTGAAGAAAGAAAAATTTTAATGGTAATTTCTGATGGAGCTCCTGTCGACGACTCAACCCTTTCTGTAAATCCAGGCAATTATTTGGAAAGGCACTTAAAAAATACTGTAAAATGGATTGAGAATAAAAACGATGTTGAGATTAACGCGATTGGAATTGGTCATGACGTAACAAGCTATTATAGCAAAGCTTTAAAGATTGCAGATGTGCAAGAACTTGGGGACGCTTTAATTGACCAGCTTGCAGATTTATTTATTGAAGAACCAAAAAGAAAAAAAACAATTAACTAAATCTAGCAATTGCAATTCTAAATGGCAGTAACATTGCAAGATCTACAAATAATTTAACTGCTAAATCTCCAGCTGCTAATATAATCCAAGGAGAACCTGTTCCATAAAAAGCTATACTAAAAAATAGTACAGTATCTAATATCGAGCTGAGAATTGAGGAAATAAGTGGCGGAATAAACCACAGTTTATTTCTTAAAACATTAAATACTCTTATATCTAAAAGCTGACCGGCTAAAAAAGCAACTCCTGATGCAATAACTATTCTTAAAACGATTAGGTTAAATCCTTCAAAAGCTAAAATAAATGAAAAAAAAATCCCAAGTATAAATCCAAAAATAACAACCTTTTTAGCAAATTCTTTACCAAAGAATCTATTTGCAAGATCAGTAACTAAGGAAGTAACTGGATAGGTAAAAGCACCCCAAGTTAAGATTTCTTGCATTCCAAAATATGGAAAAGAGAATTGTACTAAATAATTCGAAGAGCAAATAACAACAGCCATAATGGCCGAGTATAAAAATATCTTTTTTGAATATGCCAAGAAAACTAATTAACTTTAGCTTTTGTTTCTTTTTTAGCTTTAATTTCTTTTTTAGGTTTTTTAACGTGAGGAACGATTGTTAGTAAAAGTTTTCTTATTTTTTTAACTCTGTGAGATAAATTCTTATTTTTAGCTCTCAACAAAAACTCATCAATACCTCCTCTAAAATCTACGGCCTTAATTGCACGAGTACAAATTTTAATACGAATATCACGATTTAATTTTTCGCTTTTAAAAGAAACTTTCTTAAGATTTGGGAAAAATCTTCTTTTAGTTTTATTATTAGCATGGCTGACGTTATGACCTGTTTGTGGTCTCTTACCTGTCAGTTCGCAAAGTTTAGACATATTTTCTCCTGCAAGGGATATAGTTAGATGATGAATTTACGTCAAGGTATTTCTTATAAATCCTGAATTATTTGTAGTAATTGATTTCTTGTTTTTAGAAGATTAGTCCAATAATTATTAGTTAACCTAAAATTTTCATGTTCCAAGTTTACCTTCCAATCGTAGAGGTTCATATTAACATTTTATATTTATTATCAATCAGCGGCTTTATCGGTTTCTTAAGTGGTTTGCTTGGTATTGGTGGTGGGTTTTTAATGACGCCTGTTTTAATTTTTTTTGGTATCCCCCCAATGCATGCCATAGCAAACGGATCGAACAATATTTTAGCGTCTTCTGTTTCCGGAACATTTGCACATTGGTACAAAAAACAAGTCGATATTAAGATGGGTTTTTATATTTTAGGCGGGGGGTTTTTTGGTGCGACTATTGGTATTTATTTTATTAAATTATTAATTCAAGCTGGAAAGATTAACACGATAACTTCAATCTTATATTTTGTTTTATTAACTAGTTTTGGACTTTTAATGTTCATTGAAAGTCTTGCGGAGTATCGCAGAATAAAAAATAAAAAATTTATAAGACAGAAATTTCGTAAACACACATGGATACATGGACTTCCTTTTAAAGTTAGAATGAATTCTTCAAGACTTTACATCAGTATTATTCCGCCGATATTTTTTGGATTCTTAACTGGAATTATTTCATCGATGATGGGTGTCGGTGGAGCATTTATTTTAATTCCAGTGATGATTTATGTTCTTGGAATGCCTTCTAAGCTTGTTCCAGGAACATCTTTGTTTGTGATGATTTTTGTTATGACATTTGTAACTTTCTTTCATGCTATCACTAATCATAATATTGATCTTATTTTAGTTTCAATTCTTATGTTGGGATCAGTAATTGGAGTGCAATTAGGAACGAGACTTGGAATGAATTTAAAAAATGAAGAACTTAGGATTTTAATGTCAATTATCATTACTATTTTTGGATTAAAGTTTGGTTATTCTTTATTCGTAGAAGAATTAAAGTTTAAAATTTTTAAAAAAATAGAAAATCAAGATCACTTAAATTTCTTTCAAGATTTTATTTATCAATTTGTGAATACTAGCCCAATATTATATGCCTTAACTGCAGTAGGACTGGCTATATTAATAGGGTACTTCAGTTCTTTTATTTTTAAAAAACTAAAATATTAATTATGCCAATAGAGAAAAAAAAATTAGCAACAATATTAGGATATCTTGGCCTCATTCCTTTTTTTACATTTACAATTATTTTTTTTATTTCAAATTTTAATAACTATGTTCTCGATGTATATTTATTCTATTCGAATATAATTCTAGCTTTTCTTTGTGGTAGTCAGTGGAGCAAAATTCTAAATAGTAATATTTCTAATAACAGAAATTTACTATTAACCTTAAGCGTTATAGTTCCAGTTTTTTCTTTTATTTTAGATTTTTTTTCAAACCAAGATATAAAAATTGCAGTCTATATAATCTTGTTCTTTTCAACTAATATTATAGATGGAAAAATATTTTCTGAACCTAGTAATATTTGGTATTTAAATCTTAGGAAACGACTAACTTTTTTAGTAATTTTGACTTTGGTAATTAATTTATTCGCTGTCAACGCCTACCGCTTTTTGTAGAGAAGAGAAACCATCTCTTCTCAAGAGCTCGGCCAATTCTTGTTTAATAGCTCTTACAACAAAAGGTCCTTTGTAAACTAAACCTGTATAAAGCTGTAATAAAGAGGCTCCAGCTCTTATCTTTTCATAAGCAGAAATTCCTGAATTAATTCCGCCTACACCAATTATTGGTACTTTTGCTTTAAGAGTTTTAAAAAATTTTTTAATAATTAAATTAGAAGTATCTTTTATTGGAGTGCCTGACACTCCGCCTATTTCATTTTTTTGTTTATTTATTAAATTTTCTCTCAGTTTTACTGATGTATTAGTTAAAACTAATCCATCTAAATTAAATTCTAAAATATTTTTACAAATCATATCAATATCAGCGTTATTGATGTCGGGTGATATCTTTAAAATAATCGGTGTATTGCTGCTTAAATATTTTTTTGTATTTAAAATTTCACTTAATAATTTTTTTAAATTTTCTTGTTCATGAAAATTTCTTAAATTTTCAGTATTGGGTGATGAAATATTTATACATATATAACTACATAAATTATGAAAATTTTTAAAACACTCTACATAATCATCAATACGGGATGCGCTGTCTTTATTAGGCCCTATATTAATTCCTAAAATTCCCTGTGCTTTTTTAGTTTCAATCCTACTTTTGATTTTAGCTAGACCCTGATTTGGAAAACCTAAACGATTAATAATCGCTTCATCTTCCATTAATCTGAAAACTCTTGGCTTTAAATTTCCTTCTTGTGGCTTTGGAGTAATAGTTCCAACCTCTGCAAAACCAAATCCAAGTGCAAACATTTTATCATATACTTCTGCGTTCTTATCAAAACCTGCTGCTAGGCCTATTGGGTTTGAAAATTCTTTTCCCAAAACAGTAGTCTTTAAAATCTCATCATCTTTTGATGGGAAGAGTGGAATATAAAGATTCTTTAAAAACTGAATGGCTAAAGAATGGGCAAGTTCGGGATCAAGCTTATTAATAAAAGAATTAATAATCTGATAATTCATTTTTATGACTAATCATTAATAGACTTATTAATTAAATTCACTGTTTCTTTAATACCATAAAAACTTATAAAAGATCCCATTCTAGGTCCTTGTTCGTCTCCAAAAAGTACTTCATAAATCATTTTAAACCACTCTCTTAATCTCTCTTTTGAATAATGAATTTTGCCAACTGAATAAACTATAGTTTGCATTTCTTCTGGCTGTAAGGATGGACTCATTTTAGAAATTTGCTCAGCAAGATCTTGCAATGCTTTTTTCTCAGTTGGGTCTGGTTTTCTAAATTTTTTGTTAACTTTCACAACGTCATTAAAATAATTAATGGCATTTAAGATAAGTTTTGCAAGAATAGGATGATTTTCTTTAACTAAATTTGGACTGAAATTCTTAATAAATTTCCAAATAACTTCTTCTTTATCTGTATTGCTAACACTCACTAAATTAAGCAAAATATTAAAAGAGATAATTATTTCTTCTTTTGGTGGATTGCCACTGTGAACATGCCAAATCGGATTTCCTAATTTTTCTTTTACTTCTTGCTTGTCAAATTTTTCTAGGAAAGAAAGATATTCATCAACTGCTTTTGGGATAACTTGGAAATATAATTTTTTAGCTCTTGTTGGATTTTGATACATATACAGAGACAAACTTTCAGGAGATGCATACTTAAGCCATTGTTCAATTGTAATTCCATTGCCTTTTGATTTAGAAATCTTTTCTCCGTTCTCGTCTAAAAATAACTCATAAGCAAATCCAGTTGGTGGTACACCTCCTAAAATTTTACAAATTTTACTGGACAGTTCTGCGCTTGGGGTTAAATCTTTTCCATACATTTCAAAATCAACTCCAAGAGCAAACCAGCGCATAGCCCAGTCTACTTTCCACTGTAGTTTACATGCGCCTCCTGTAATTTTTGTTTCAACTTTTTTATTTCCATTTTGATAAACAATAGTTTTGTTATCTGGATTCTTTTCAACTACAGCAACTTCTAATACTTTTCCTGTTTCAGGACAGATGGGTAAAAATGGACTGTAAGTTTTTCTTCTTTCTGGACCAAGTGTTGGCAAAACAATATCCATAATTTTATCGTAATTTTTTAACACTGCAGTAAGAGCATCATCAAATTCACCTTTAGTATAAAGTTCAGTTGAACTTTTAAATTCATATTTAAAATTAAATTCATCTAAAAATTTTTTTAACATATTGTTATTATGCTCTCCGAAACTCTTAAATTTTTTAAACGGATCAGGAATTGCTGTTAATGGCTTATTTAAATTATCTTCTAAGATTGATTTATTTGGAATGTTATCTGGAACTTTTCTAAGTCCATCCATATCATCTGAAAACGTATATAATTTAACGGGTATATTCGATAATCTTTGGAAAGCATTCATAACCATAGTGGTTCTACAAACCTCTCCAAAAGTTCCAATATGAGGGAGTCCACTTGGTCCATAACCAGTTTGAAATAAAACGTAACCTTTTTTCTCTATTATTTTTAATCTTTTTTTTAATATTTCTCTGGATTCGGCAAAAGGCCAAGATTCTGAATCTTCAAAAAACTTTTTATCAATTAACATTCTTAGATCTTAATTTAATTTGCTGATTAATGATAATTCTTACCTCTTTAAATATTGGATCTTCTAACCTTTTATTAAGTATTGTCCAAGTGTAAGGAATTAGTTTTAAATATCTGCTTTTTTTGTCTCTCTTAGAAAGCCTTGAAAATATTCCTATAATTTTCATAGCTCTTTGCACCGAAAGAATAGAAAATTCTTTCTTAAATTGTTCAATATTAAAATTTTTTTCTTTCTTAACTAATAATAAATAATAATTGAATAACTTTTGCTTCAACTCAGGACTAGTTTTGATCCTAACGTCATCTATCAGGGAAAGTATGTCGTAAGCTCTTGAACCAATCAAGGCGTCTTGGGAGTCAATAATACCAATATTATTTTTTGATTCTTCTTTATATTCCATCATATTTGAGACGTGAAAGTCTCTATGAACAAAATAATTATTCTTAATAAAATTATTCTTTAAAATTAATAGTAACAATTTTCTTAATTTTTTAATTTTAGGATTATTTTTTATATTAAGTATATGTGGTAAATACCAAATAAAAAATAAATCTATTTCTTTTTTTAATATTCTAAAATTATATTTTTTAAATCGAAATATATTAGTTTTAAAATTTATTCTTTGTAATTTAATTAAATATTTAATTAATAATTGATAAATACTATATTTTTTTTTGGATTTTTTAATTAATTGAAGATAAGTTTTGTCTCCAAAATCCTGCAATAAAACCAAACCATTTTTATAATCATAATCTATTGCTTTTGGGACATTAATCGCTTGTTTGCTTAAAAATTTATTAATTAAAACATAATTTAAAATATTAGACTTCTTATCCTGCTCTGCGAAAGCAAGCATATAAGATTTATTTTTATAGTAAATTCTAAAATATTTTCTAAAAGAAGCATCTCCTTTTATTTCTTTTATTTTATAATTTTCTATATAATTTTTTTTAAGAAAAATTTTTATTATTTTTAATCTACTTTTTTTAATCATTAATACTAAAGCCTAACCACTTTCCTTTTCCATTAAACTCTAGAAATCTAAGATCTTTATCGGGATCATAAGTAAATTTAATTTGTAAAAAATCATTGAATAAATTCATAGCAATTTCTGGCCATTCAATAATATTTATAAAATCTTTTGCTGTATCGAATAATCCTATATTTAAAATTTCTTTTTCTTTTTTTAATCTATAAAAATCATAATGGGCAACTTTCAAATTTTTTCCTAGATCATAATATTGAACTATATTAAAGGTAGGGCTTACTATTTCTTCTAAAGGACGTTGATTTTTTTGCTGTAAATAATGTATTAAAAATCTAGTAAATGTTGTCTTGCCAGTACCTAGATTGCCACTGAGTAATATAAAGTCGTTTAGTTTTAAATTAATTGCGACAGCTTCAGCAAATTTTTTTGTGGAATCTAAAGATTTTAATTCCATTTAATTGAAATTAATAACGATATGTATCTGGTTTAAAAGGTCCTTTTTCAGGAACGCTAATATAATCAGCTTGTTCTTTGCTTAATTTAGTAAGCTTTGCACCCACTTTTGCAAGATGTAACATCGCAACTTTTTCATCTAAATGTTTTGGCAAAACATAAACTTTGTTCTGATATTTTCCATTACTGTTCCATAATTCTATTTGCGCAATGACTTGATTTGTAAAAGAAGCGCTCATAACAAAACTAGGATGTCCTGTTGCACAACCAAGATTCACTAGTCTGCCTTCTGCTAATAAAATAATTCTTTTTTTATCTGGGAATTCAATTTCGTGAACTTGTGGTTTTATTTCATTCCATTTGTAATTTTTTAGTGCACTCACCTCAATTTCATTATCAAAGTGTCCAATGTTACAAAGAATTGATCTATCTTTCATTTTTCTCATATGTTCAATGTTAACAATGTCTTTATTTCCTGTAGCAGTAACAACAATGTCAGCTGATGATATCGCCTCATCCATTAATACAACTTGATATCCTTCCATTGCCGCTTGCAATGCACAAATTGGATCGGTTTCGGTAATCAAAACTCTTGCGCCACTTTGTCTAAGTGATGCTGCACTACCTTTTCCAACATCTCCAAATCCTGCAACTATAGCAACTTTTCCTGACATCATAACATCCGTTGCTCTTCTAATTGAATCTACTAAACTTTCTCTGCAACCATATAAATTATCAAATTTAGATTTTGTTACTGAATCGTTAACGTTAATTGCTGGAATTAATAATTTATTATCTTTCTCTAATTTATTTAAAGCTTTAACTCCAGTAGTAGTCTCTTCAGAAACTCCCTTAACATTTTTTAATAAATCTTTATATTTATCGTGCAATAACATTGTTAGATCCCCACCATCGTCTAACAAAAGATTTGGTTTCCAATCTTTCTTTCCATTAATAGTTTGTTCAATGCACCACCAGTATTCTTCTTCTGTCTCGCCCTTCCAAGCAAATACCGGTATTCCTTTTGCAGCAATTGCTGCTGCGGCATGATCTTGTGTTGAAAATATATTGCAAGATGACCATCTAACTTCCGCTCCCAGAGCCACCAATGTTTCTATCAAAACTGCAGTTTGAATTGTCATGTGAAGACAACCAATTATTCTTGCACCTTTTAAGGGTTTGCTAGATTGATATTCACTTCTAATTGCCATTAAACCTGGCATTTCAGTTTCTGCTAGAGAAATTTCTTTATTACCAAATTCTGCTAGTTTTAAATCTTTTACTTTAAAATCTTGGGTCATTTAAAAAGTTAACTAACAATAAAACTTAGATATATCAATTTTATTTATGAGCTTTAATCTGCTATTGGCAAATCAATTTCAACTACGGCGCCTCTTCTTCCTTCTTCATTTAAATTATACGCTTTAATATGACCTTTGTGTGATTCAACTATATTTTTAACTATATTTAATCCTAAACCAGAATGCAGACCGAACATTTCCTTTGGTCTATTACTATAGAATCTTTCAAAAACTTTTCCGATATTACTTTCGTTAAATCCTGGACCCTCATCAGCAATAATTATTTTTGCATAATTATTCGCACTTTCAATATTTATTCTTAGAATACTTTTTTCAGGACTAAATGAGATAGAATTTTCTAATATATTCGAAATAACTTGTTCAATTCTGCTTTCAAAACCAATAACAAAAGTTTTTTTCTTAATTAAATTATTAATCTCTATTGAAATATTTTTTTTAGTATTATCAATAACCTGCTGATATTCGTCTGCAACTTTTTTTAAAAGTTTAATTAAATCAAATCTAGTTAATTGTAATTTAGCTTCTAAAGCCTCACCTTTTAGCATGTTAGAATAATCTGTGATTAATCTTTCAATTCTCACAACATCGTCATTTAAAATTCCAAGTAACCTAGCCTTTTTTTCTGCATCTTTTGCATTGGGTAATAACTCTGATGCTGCTTTTAAGGATGCTAATGGATTTCTAATTTCGTGAGTAAGATCAGATGCAAATCTTTCTGCAAATTCAATTCGTTTATATAAATTATCTGTCATCCCTGATAGCGATCTCGATAAATTACCAATTTCATCTCGTCTTAAATTAATTCTATTAATAATTTTATTATCGGGGTTATCAGAGCTTGCTGAGGTTGCGTAACGCCCTAAAATTCTAATTGGTTTAATAATATTTGCATTTAAAAATATTGAAAAAATTAATATGATTGCAGCAACGCTTAATACCGTTCGAATAACAAAGTTTTTTCTTTCAACGATAGCATTTTCAATGTCATTTGAATCTTCCGAAATAACAATGAAGCCTTTATTTTCAGAATTTAAAGTTAGAGAAGATAAACTAACAACAACAAAATTATTCTTGATCTTTCTTGAAAAAGTTAAAACCTTGTCAGATCCTAATATACTTAAATTATCATTAATAATTTTATTAAGTATCTTTTCTTCTTGTTGAGTAGTTAGATCGGATGTGTCTGGTATATTGTCTATTGTTAATTTTCTTTCTTGAACATCTGGCACTTTATAAAATGGTTTAGCATTTATATCTAGAGAGTGTGTATCTACTATAATTTCTTTCTTTAGATCATAAATTCTAATTTGATTAATATTAGGCAATAAATATTTGTAATTTGCTAAAAAGATTTTAAGATTATCTTTCTTGTAAGGAATACGCTGTAACTCCATGTTTAAAGCAATATTCTTAATAAGTTTAGAATGCTCTTTCTTTTTATTGCCTACAAGCTCAGGTTCGATCGACTGAAGATAAGAATAAGTTGCTAAGGTTAATATTGAAAAAAAAAATAAATTTATAAATAAAAATCTTGCTAATAAAGATTTTAAATTAACAGAAAACTTCATTCTATTTAACTAACATTCCAGCGATAGCCACTTCCATATCTGGTCTCAATTGCTGAAAATTTTGGATCAATCTTTTTAAATTTTTTTCTTATTCTCTTAACATGACTATCTATAGTTCTGTCTTCAATGTCATTTTCCTGCTTATAGGCAATATTCATTAGATAGGCTCTTTCTTTAACAACTCCAGGCCTTTTTGCTAACTCATAAATAATCTTAAATTCAGTTGTAGTTAATTTATCAGGCAAAGTTTTTCCTCCCCACTCACATTCTAATTGTTCGGAGTCTAAGATTAGTCTTCCAACAGTTAAAATATTTTTTGGTTGAGAAGCGGTCTTGGGTTCTAGCTTTCTGAATTGAACACGAATTCTCTCTATTAATACTTTAACAGAAAAGCCCCCTGACTTTTTAACGTAATCGTCAGCACCTAATTTTAATCCCAATAATTCATCCACCTCATCATCTTTGGAAGTTAATAAAATTATAGGTATAGAAGTTTTTTTTCTTAATTTTTCTAATAATTCTTCACCGTTCATTTTGGGCATCTTTAAATCTATAACTGCTAGATCAGGAGGATTACGCGTCATACCGATGTATGCGCTTTCACCATCAAGGTAGGTTTGAACTTTAAATCCCTCATTCTCAAGCGCCATTGAAACGCTTGTTAAGATATTTCTATCATCGTCGACTAGGGCTATTGTTTTGTTCATGTAAATTATTTTATAATAATATTTGTATAATCAAAAGTTTTAATGCGCAGTGGTCCAATTTAATCCTTCTTTAATATCTACGCTTAAAGGAATGGAAAATTTATAGTCTGGTTCTGATGCTTTTGACATTATTTCGACAATATCAGCTTTTGATTTTTTAATATTATCAACAGAAGATTCAAACACCAGTTCATCATGAATCTGCAAAAGCATTTTACATTTCAAGTCTTGATCTTTAATTTTTTGATCTATTTTAATCATTGCAAGCCTTAGAAGATCCGCAGCAGTTCCTTGTATTGGAGCATTAATAGATGCTCTTTCTTGAAAAGTTCTTAATGTATGATTTTTGTCATTAATATTTGGAAAGTTACATTTTCTACCAAATATTGTTTTTACATAACCGTATTTTCTACAGCTCTTTAATGTTTCATTCATATAATCTTTTATTTCTGGAAATTTCTTAAAATAAGATTTTAAAAAAGATTCTGCTTCAGTATTAGAAACTGAAATTTGCTTCGCAAGACCATATGATGAAATTCCATAAATAATTCCAAAATTAATTGCCTTTGATTTTCTTCTCATTTCTTCGTTAATTTCCGTATGCTTTACTTCAAAGATTTGAGCTGCTGTAATATTATGAATATCTTCAGAATTTAAAAAACCTTTCTTAAGTTCTTTAACGTCAGCCATATGCGCAAGTATTCTCATTTCAATTTGACTATAATCTGCTGAAATTAAAAAATTACCTTTCTCAGCTATAAATGCCGACCGTATTTCCTTTCCTTCTGCTGACTTAATTGGAATGTTTTGAATATTTGGATCGCTAGATGCAAGTCTGCCCGTATTGGTGGCTGCAAGTAAAAAGGATGTATGAATTCTTTTGGTTTTTGGATCAATAAATTCTTGTAAACTATCAGTATAAGTATTTTTTAATTTAGATTTTTGCCTCCAGTCTAAAATTAATTGGGGTAAATCATGTCCTTTAAAGGCCAAGTCCTCTAAAATATTAACATTGGTTGCGTAGTTGCCTTTTTTGGTTTTCTTGGTACCAACAATTTTTAGCTTTTTATAAAGAATATCGCCAAGTTGTTTTGTAGATGCAATATTGAACTCTTCACCTGCAAGTTCATAAATTTTCTTTTCTAGAACTTTTAAATCTTTCTCAAATTTTAATGATAAATTTTTTAGAATTTTTTCATCAATCTTTATTCCATTTTCCTCCATCTGGGACAACACTTTGACCATTGGCTTTTCAAGTTCCTGATAAACTTTCAATACTTCTTCTTTAAAAATTCTATTATTAAAAAAGTTATATAGTCTTAAAGTAACATCAGCATCTTCAGCTGCGTATTCCGTTGCCTTATCAATATGAACCTTATCAAAAGTAACTTGTGACTTTCCAATGCCTGCAACATCTTTGAATGAAATCGTCTTATGATTTAGATGAATCTCAGAAAGCAAATCCATTCCATGACGATTTATTCCAGCATCTAACACGTAAGACATTAACATTGTGTCTTCTATTGAATTTAAATGGATTCCATATTTTTTTAATATTCCAAAATCATATTTAATATTCTGTCCAATTATTTTTATACTTTTGTCCTCAAGAAAAGGCTTGATCTTTTTAATGACAGCATCAATATCCAACTGAGATTTAATTTGTTTATCTTCTTTATTAGAATGATTTAAAGGTATGTAATAAGCATTCCCCTCTTTTACGCATAAAGAAATACCAACTAAATCAGCCTGTCTAATATTTAAAGAATTTGTCTCAACATCAACAACAATAATGCCTTTTTTTTCCGCCTCTTCTAAAATTTTTTCTAACTCAGATAATTTAAATACTGTTTTATAATTATCTCTAGAAACTTTTGCACCTGCGGAAATAGTGTGTTTTGTTTCTTCTAAAAAAACATCTTGTTTATCTGTTTGCGCTCTATGAGTTTTTTCAATTCTTTCCAAAAGTCTCGTAAATTCCATTTTTTTTAAAAATGAAATAATTTTTTCCTTATCTAAGTCCTTAACTATAAAATCTTCAATTTTTTCAACTGTAGGAACGTCATCTTTTAGAGTTACTAATTTCTTACTAATAAGTGCATTTTCTTTATTGTCAGAAATTGCTTGTCTTCGTTTTGGCTGTTTAATTTTATCTACGTTCTTTAATAAGTTCTCTACTGAACCAAATTCATTAATTAACTCTGCCGCAGTTTTAACTCCTATGCTTGGAACCCCAGGTATATTATCGGAGCTGTCCCCTGCTAACGCCTGAACTTCAATAACTTTGTCTGGGGTTACGCCAAATTTTTCCTTAACCTCTTCAATGCCAATATCTTTATTTTTCATTGAATCGAAAAGCGTTGTTTGATCGTCAATTAATTGCATTAAATCTTTATCAGATGAAATAATCTTAACTCTTGTATTTTTTTTTAAAGCTTCTTTTTTATATGTAGCTATCAAATCATCAGCTTCATAATTCTCCATCTCTATACTAGGTAAATTAAAAGCTTTTACGGCTTCACGTATAAAACTAAATTGAGGTATTAAGTCTTCTGGTGTTTCACTTCTATTTGCTTTGTATTCTGGATAAATATTATTTCTAAAATTTTTTCTAGCAGTATCAAATATAACGGCTATATGAGTTGGTTTTTCATGATCATTTTTTGATTTTGAATCTTCTAGAAATTTGTAAATCATATTGCAAAACCCACTGACAGCTCCTACTGGCATTCCATCGCTTTTTCTTGTAAGTGGTGGGAGAGCATAAAAGGCTCTAAAAATATAACCAGAGCCGTCAATTAGATAAAGAAGGTCTGTTTTTTTAGAATTGGTCATTAAATAAATATTATCTTATAAATACAAAAATTATATTACATAATATTAATGGAAAATTTTTTAGCACTAGAAATTACTAATCTCTCAAAAGAATTTAAGACAAAACAAAATACAATCCATGCTTTAAAAAATATTAGTTTAAATGTTAATAAAGGAGAAATATTTGGTTTATTAGGTCCAAATGGTGCTGGCAAATCTACATTTATAAATATTCTTGCAGGAACAGTTATAAAATCTTCTGGTTTAGTAAAGGTATGGAATTTCGATCTAGATAAAAATCCTAGAGAGGTAAGAAGTTCTATAGGAATAGTCCCTCAAGAGACAAATCTTGATCCATTTTTTACTCCAAGAAAATTACTCGAAATTCAAGCTGGAATGTATGGAATAAAAGAAAGCGAAAGAATCACAGATAAAATTTTAGAAATCACTATGCTTCAAGACAAAGCAGATTCCTATGCTCGAAGTTTATCTGGAGGAATGAAGAGAAGATTATTAGTCGCAAAAGCTCTCGTTCACCGCCCCCCTATTTTAATTCTAGATGAGCCTACAGCTGGCGTTGACGTAGATCTTAGACAACAACTGTTGGAAAATATTCAACAGCTTAATAAACAAGGTGTGACTATTATTTTAACAACTCACTACCTGCAAGAAGCCCAACAATTGTGTGACCGTATTGCAATTATTAATAATGGTGAGTTAATAGCATTAGATAAAACTGAAAATTTACTAAACAATATATTAACAAAAAAAATAATTTTTAAATTAAAAGTTCCTAAAAATATTGGAGAAAAACTGAAGTCCGGTCTTACAATTAACTACCCAAAACCTGACCTTATTAGCGTTACCTATAATAAAAATGAGAATAAAATTGAAGAAATTATATCTGAAGTGAAAGAAAAAAATATTGAAATTTTGGATATTTTAACAGAAGATGCAGACTTAGAAGATGTTTTTTTAAAACTGACAAAAAAAAATGCTTAATAACAAAATTCAAAATAAAAAACTTTTTTTACTAAAAGAAATTATGTGGTTGTTGCCCGTAATTGTTTTTGCAACTTTTATCATTACTTTGTCTGCAAAAACTAAAGTTCCATTTTATCCTGTACCGATGACTATGCAGACGTTTGTAATCATGGCGATTGGTGTTACTTTTGGAAAAAAAGTGGGTCTTTTAATACTATCAACTTATTTTTTAGAAGGCTTGTTTGGTCTTCCAGTATTTGCTGGTACTCCAGAAAAAAGTGTTGGATTAAGTTATATACTTGGACCAACTTGCGGATACTTAATGGGATATTTTATTACTGTTTATCTTTCTGGAAATATCAAAGATGAAGATAAAATTTTAACAAGAATTATAAAATTAATAATCGCAATTACCCCAACTTATGTATTGGGAGTTATTTGGCTTGGTACAATATTTGGCTGGAATGATTCTATTATCAAATTAGGAGTTGTTCCTTTTATATTTGCTGAATTATTTAAAATAACTTTGCTTGCATTGTTAATTCCACATATTTTTAATTTAAAAAAATATATAAAATCTTAAATTCTTAATATCTAATTATAAATGTTCAAAAACCTTTTAGGTTCTTGGTATTTAAAAAAAAAAATATCAAATGGCTTTTTAGGCGAAGGTTTAGTGTTTTTAAAATCTAAAAAATTAAATAACTTTCATTATGAAGAAAAAAGCTTAATTCACAAAAAAGGTAATGGGAATGCAATATCTGGCTATCAAAATTTTGATATTGTTGAAAATAAGAATTTTATAAAATTTTACTTTTTGCTAGGTGATAAAAAAAATAAAATTTATCAAAAATTTAATAACAGCTTTAAAGAGAATCTTGTTTCTTGGTACTTTTGTAAAAAAGATACCTACAAAACGTACTTGAGGGTGATAAATAATAATTTATTTAAGATAGATCACTTAATAACAGGTCCAAACAAAAGAATATTAATACAGAATACTTATTTTAGGTCTTGTAAAAATAATTAGTTATTTTGGGGATCTTTTTGAAAGTATTCTTTGAAGGGTTCTTCTGTGCATATTAAGTCTTCTAGCCGTCTCAGAAACATTTCGTTCGCATAATTCAAATACTCTCTGAATGTGTTCCCATTTTACCCTATCAGCCGACATTGGATTCTCTGGAGGAGTTGCTTTCTTATCTTTATCAGCCAATAAAGCGGCCTCCAAATCCTCAGCATCAGCTGGCTTTGCAAGGTAGTCTATGGCTCCCGATTTAACCGCAGCAACAGCCGTAGGAATGTTTCCGTAGCCGGTTAAAACTACAATTCTACTGTCAGCTTTGACTTTGTGGATCTCTTTAACAACATCCAGACCGCTCCCATCGTTGAGTCTAAGGTCTATGATGGCAAAAGTTGGAGGAGAAACTTTAACTTTTTGGATCGCCTCAGCAACGCCAGAAGCTGAGGTGACAAAAAAACCTTTATTTTCCATGGCTTTTGAAAGCCTGTTTCGAAATGGATCGTCATCGTCCACTATAAGCAAAGATTTATTCTCGAACTGCTCTAGATTTGCTTTTGAGGTTAAAATTTTATTCATCGAGACCTGACTATAGTCCTTCCCGAACCCGATCTCAAGCTAAGGTCACAGTGTGAAAAAAATTTTTCTTGCCCAAAATAAATACTTTACAAAAATTAAATTATGCCCTAATTCACGACTCAAGAGTTAATTAAATTAATAATTTTTAACAAAAGGACATAACAAGAATTGAAAAAGTTTAATTCTGTTTCTGACTTAGTCAGAGAACTTCAACCAGTAAATCCTGTATATTGTATTCGCCCAGAAAGTATAAAGCTGGCTTGCAATTTTTTTGTAAATAATTTTACGGGGAAACCCCTATACGCTGTAAAAACAAATCCTCACAAAAGTGTTATCAAACACATCTATCAAAATGGAATTTCAAATTTTGATGTAGCCTCTCTAGAAGAAATTAAATTAGTTAAGTCGATTGCAAAAGATGCAAAACTTTATTTCATGCACACAGTAAAAAATAGAAAGAGTATTGAAGAAGCATATTTTAATTATGGTGTGAGAGATTTTTCTTTTGATACAAAAGATGAATTAATTAAAATTTTTGAAGCAACTAAAGATGCAAAAGATTTAACTTTGTATTTAAGAATATTTGTTTCTAATGAACATTCTGAAATTGATCTTTCAAAAAAATTTGGAGCTTCTTCTACTGAAGCTATTGGATTAATAAAATTAGTAAGACCACTTGTTAAAAAACTTGGAGTAAGTTTTCACGTTGGTTCACAGTGTATGCATCCTGTATCTTATTCAAAAGGAATTAAAGAAATTGGAAATATAATTACAAAATCAGGAATTACTCCTGACATTATTAATGTGGGTGGAGGATTTCCATCTAAGTATCCAGATTTATATCCTCAACCATTAGAAAACTACATGGAAGAAATTAAAAAAGCAGTAAGCAAATTAAATTTACCTAAACAAACAGAACTAATTTGCGAACCAGGAAGAGCTATCGTTGCAGAAAGTGGTTCTACTATTGTTAAAGTTGAACTTAGAAAAAAACAAAGTCTTTATATTAATGATGGAACTTATGGATCTTTATTTGATGCAGGATTTCCAAATTTTATTTTCCCAACAAAAGTTATCGATACGGGAAAAGATTTAAGCAGACGGTTTACTCCTTTCAATTTCTACGGACCAACTTGTGATAGTATGGATTTCATGAAAGGTCCTTACATGTTGCCAAATAATTTAAAAGAAGGCGATTATATCGAGATTGGACAATTAGGAAGTTACGGCTTAACTTTTAGAACTAAATTTAATGGTTTTTACTCAGATGATATTTTCGAAATTGATGATAAACCAATAATGTCTGTTTACCAAAATGAACAGGACGAGGAATATAAAAGCAATTATCTTGTTGCTTAATGAACAAATCCTCAAATCCAACTATAGGTCACAACAAATCTACTTTTTTAAGTAAAGCTATAGAGCACATAGACATTACCTCTTTTGATGCAAGGCCCATCATAGATGCTATGGCTAAGATGTCTTTTACATCTAGAGAAACAGCCAATGCGGCGCAAATCTATAACGAAATGTTAAATGACAAAAACTGCACTATTTTCTTAACTTTAGCAGGATCAACTTCTGCTGCGGGATGTATGAAAGTTTATGCTGATCTAGTTAAAAACAACATGGTTGATGCTATCGTTTCAACAGGAGCATCTATTGTTGATATGGATTTCTTTGAAGCGCTAGGCTTTAAACATTACCAAGGATCTCAATTCCAAAATGATAACGTGTTAAGAGAACACTATATCGATAGAATATACGATACCTACATTGATGAAGACCAACTGCAAGCATGCGATAAGACGGTTGGCGAAATAGCAGATCAATTAGAACCTAGACCTTATACTTCTCGTGAATTCATAAAAGAAATGGGAAAATATTTAACAAAACATTCAAAGAAGAAAGAATCTTTAATTCAGCTTGCTTACGAAAATGATGTACCAATATTCTGTCCTGCTTTTGTAGATTCTAGTGCCGGATTTGGTTTAGTAATGCACCAAGAAAGAAATCCAGAAAAACATTTAACAATTGACTCTGTAAGGGATTTTAGAGAACTTACTGAAATTAAAATTAAATCAAAAACTTCGGGTTTATTAATGATCGGTGGTGGCGTTCCTAAAAACTATATTCAGGACACGGTAATATGTGCCGAACTTTTAGGAAAAGAAGTTGATATGCATAAATACGCTATACAAATTACTGTTGCTGACGTTAGAGATGGAGCGTGCAGTTCTTCTACATTAAAAGAAGCAAGCTCATGGGGAAAAGTAGATACAGCAAGAGAGCAAATGGTTTTTGCTGAAGCGACTAGCGTTATACCTCTTATAGCAAGCGATGCATTTCATAGAGGCTACTGGAAAAATAGACCTAAAAGGAGTTTTTCTAAATTATTTAAATAAACGATGTCTTCACTAACTAAAGTAGCTTTGGTGCAGATGAAGATGGATGCTGACCCAAAAAAAAATCTCTCTAAAGCAATTGAAAAAATAAAATTAGCAAAAAAAAAAGGTGCACAAATCGTTTGTTTACCTGAACTATTTCTAACTCATTATTTTTGCCAAGAAGAAAACCACGATAACTTTGCAATAGCAGAAAAAATACCTGGAAAAACTACTGATACATTATGTGAATTAGCAAAAAAAATAAGCGTAATAATAATCGTTCCACTTTTTGAAAAAAAAGTTTCAGGCCTTTATCATAATTCATGTGTTGTGATTGATGAAAAAGGAAAGATCTTCGGTCATTACAGAAAAATGCACATTCCCGATGATCCTCAATATTATGAAAAGTTTTATTTCACTCCAGGCGATTTAGGTTTTAAAAGTTTCAATACTAAGCACGGTAAAATCGGAACTTTAATATGCTGGGATCAATGGTTTCCAGAGGCTGCACGTTTAACAGCTCTTAAAGGGGCAGAAATTATATTTTATCCAACCGCAATAGGCTGGCACTTACGTGAGAAAAAAGAATTTGGTAAATCACAATTAAATGCATGGCTTACAATTCAAAGATCACACGCCATAGCGAATGGTGTATTTGTCGTTTCTGTCAATAGAGTGGGCATTGAGGGCAAAAAGGATAAGGCTATCGAATTTTGGGGCAACTCAATCGTATTTGACCCTAATGGTAATATTATTGCAGAAGCTAGCAACGACAAGGAAGAAATAATTATCTGCAATATTGATTTAAGCAAAGTTGAGAAAGTAAGACAACATTGGCCATTCCTAAGAGATAGAAGAATTGATCAATACCACGGTCTATTAAAGAATCCTTCCGATGAATGAAAATCTGGCATCCTTGGGTTACAGAATGCCGGCAGAGTGGGAAAAGCAAAGCTCTACATGGTTAGCGTGGCCACATAATAAAAATGACTGGCCTGATAAATTTGAAAATATTCCATCAACTTTTGCTAAAATAACTTCAGCATTATCTAAAGTTCAAAATGTTGATATTTTAATTCAATCAAAAGCAGTTCAAAAAAATATTAAAAAAATTTTAATTAAAGAAAAAACAAACCTTAATAAAGTTAATTTTCATATTATTAAGACAAATAGAGTTTGGACTAGAGATACTGGACCTATTTTTCTAGTAAACGATCTTTTGAAAAAAAAGATTATGGCTAATTTTCATTTCAATGCATGGGCAAAATATAAAGATTATAATTTTGACAATAATATTAAGCCGCAGATAGCAAAAATTAAAAATATAGAATTAATAGATGTAAAAGCAAAAATTAAAAACAAAGTTAAAGATGTTATACTAGAGGGTGGTGCAATTGACGTGAATGGAAAAGGAACATTAATTGCAACAAAAGAATGTTTGTTAAGCAAAGTTCAGGAAAGAAATCCTGGATTAAGTAGAGAAAAATTAGAAATAATCTTAAGCGAAAGTTTAAATATCAAAAATTTTATATGGCTTAATAAAGGTATTGTCGGCGATGACACTCACGGTCATATCGATGATATCACACGATTTTTTGGTGATGATAAAATTTTTACAGCGATGGAATATCAAAAAAGTGATGAAAATTATTCAGCTTTAAATGAAAATTTAAAAATATTAAAAAGATCCAGAAATCACTTAGGCAAACAAAATACTATCGTAGAAATTCCAATGCCATCACCTTTAATTATAGATGATACAAGAGTGCCTGCTAGCTACTTAAATTTTTATATAGCAAATAAAATTGTTCTTCTGCCAATATTTGAAGATAAAAATGATGACAAAGCTTTTCAAATTTTAGAAAAGCATTTTAAGGATAGAAAAATTGTTCCAATCAACTGTCGTGATCTTATTTGGGGATTTGGAGCAATTCACTGTATGACACAACAAGAGCCAGCTATATAAGTTTTAAATTAACTAAATCCTTTTTCTGCCAAGATATATCGACCGCAGCACCTTTATCTTCTAAATTATAGAAATTAATAATAGCAGATAGTCTTTCTAAAAAAACTTTTGCTATAAAAATACCAAGACCCAACCCTTCTTTATTATTATCGAGATCTCTTTTGTTAATATAAGGATCACCTAAAAATCCTAATATTTGTTTTGAAAACCCTTGACCATCATCTTCCACTTTTATTCTCAGCTCATTTTCATTAGAGGATAAAAAAATCTCGATTTTATTTGATGAAAATTTTAAAGCATTATCAATAATATTTTTAAGACTGTAAATAATTTCAATTTTTTTTGTAATTAAATAATCTTTTTTATAATCATTTTCATTAATAATTATTCTTTTTTTACTTAGATCTTTAAATGAATCAACAATTTCATGAACGAGAATTTTAAATGAAGCCTTATCAAAAAACTTATCTTCCTTTTCCGAATACGGATTTTTAGATATCTGCTTTAATATCTCACTACATCTTTTAGCTTGAGAAATTAACAAATCTAAATCTTTATTAAACTTTATATTTGATCCTACTTCTTTTTTTAACTCTTTAGCAACTAACGAAATCGTATTTAATGGCGTTCCTAGTTCATGGGCTGCGGCAGCTGCAAGACCTCCTAAAGATTTTAATTCCTGCTCTCTTAAAAAGATCTGTTGTAAAAAATTAAAAGCTTCATTTCTTTGTGCACTTTCCGTTGCTAGTCTTTGTGAGTAGGCAGCTAAGAATACTATCGTTGTGCACAATGCCAATGCAAAACCTAAAATATAAAACTTTGGAAAAAGATAATTATTTTCAAGTCCTGGCAGTTTAAAATAAAAAAATGATAAAATAATAATTATCACAATTGATAAAAAGCCTATCAAAATACTACTTCTTAGATTTAGAAATCCTGCAGCAATTGTACTTGGAGCAACAATTAATATTGAAAAGGGATTGGTTAACCCACCAGTTAAAAATAATAATCCAAATAACTGAAATAAATCGTAGAGGATGCTAAAAGTGGCTTGTTTATTGGATAATAAATCGGTTTTTTTTGATCTAATTTGAAGAAAAATATTAAGTATAGAAGAAAATAAAACTAATAAATAACAGTACCCAATATTAAAACTAAAATTTAAATAGAAATATACAATTGATATTGTTGCAAACTGACCAAAAATTGCAACCCAACGAATATTGATTAGTGTTAGAAATTTTATCTTATTATCATTTAGCTCTGGTAATTTTGCTAAATTCATTAAACTAGATATCTAGATTATTTACATTAATAGCGTTTTTATTAATAAAATCTTTTCTTGGAACAACGTCCTCGCCCATTAAAATCTTAAAGATTTCTCTGTCACGATCACCTGGGTTAGTGGTTTCATTATCAACATCATTTCCGGAATAATTTACTTTTAACAATGTATTATTCTCTGGATTTAGAGTTGTTTCCCATAATTCTTCTGGGTTCATTTCTCCTAATCCCTTAAATCGCTGTATAGAGATAGATTTTTTTCCCTCTTCTATTATTCTCTTTAGAAAATCTATTGGAGAATAAATATTAATTTTTTCATTAGTTGAATTGATCATGTGACAATTTTTTCTAAAAATCTTCAACAAATCCCCTAATTGGCTTAATTCTTCCACATGTTTAGTATCTAAAAAATCTAAACTTAATTTCTTTGTAATTGTTTCTTCATAATATTTTTTTTCTAAAATAAATGAATTCTCTTTAAAAGAACCTATCCATAAATTATTTTCAACCTTGTTTCCAAATCTATTTAAATATTCTACTGCTGCCTGTATAGCTCCTTCTTTTTTCTTACCGTTAGAATCATCTTTAATTAAAAAGTCTTTTTTATCTTTATAAAAGCCCCCGACTATAGACAGAGCCTCAACTAGATCTTTATCAAAATCTTTTCCTAAATTTTTTATTTTTGAATCAAATCTTCTTGAATATTTTACAATCTCATCAAAATTTTCTTCTTTTGCTTTTCCACCCTCTTCTGAGAAAAATTTAATATTATCTTTGGCTGTATCAATAGTAATATCAAAAAGATCTTCGTCATTTTTAATGTAAGATATCTTTTTGCCTACTTTGATTTTATATAACGGTGGTTGTGCTATATAAATTTTTCCATTTTTAATAAGTTCATTAAATGGTTCATTATTAAAAAAGGTTAATAATAAAGTTCTTATGTGAGATCCGTCGACGTCGGCATCGGTCATAATAATAATTTTTCCGTATCTTAATTTTGAAAGACTAAAATCATCAAATCCAGTACCGATGGCGTTAATTAAAGTTATGATTTCATTTGAAGAAAGCATCTTTGCATAAACCTTTTTGGCTTCCGTCGGATCTAACTTGCCTGACCCATTATTCTTTGAATCAACATAGGTATTTAAAATCTTTCCTCTTAAGGGTAATACGGCCTGAAATTCCCTATTTCTTGCTTGTTTTGCAGATCCTCCTGCTGAATCCCCCTCAACTATAAATAGTTCAGCTTTGTCTTTGTCTTTTGTCTGACAGTCGGCCAATTTACCTGGCAAACTAGAAATATCTAAAGCGCTTTTTCTTCTAACGCTCTCTCTTGCTTTTCTAGCAAGCTCTCTTGCAAGGGCTGCTTGTGAAATTTTATTTACAAGTACTTTTGTAATCTTATTATTTTGATCAAACCAAACTTCTAGTTTTTCATTAACTAGCCCCTCTACTACTGGACGAACTTCTGATGATACTAATTTTTCTTTGGTTTGAGATGAAAATTTTGGATCTTTAACTTTGACTGAAATTATTGCAGTTAATCCTTCTCTAACATCATCTCCCGTTACTGAGATTTTTTCTTTCTTTAAAATGCTATTATCAACAACATATTTATTTATAGTTCTCGTTAATGCATTTCTAAAACCAACTAAATGAGTACCGCCATCTTTTTGTGGTATGTTATTTGTAAAAGTAATAATTTGTTCTTGGTAACCAGCATTCCAAACTAGGGCCACTTCTAATTGGATGTCATTTTTGCTTCCTGAAATATATATTGGTTTTGTGAAAAGATTTTCCCCTGTTTCTGATTTAAGCTTTTCTTTATTTTTATCAAAATCAACTACAAACTCCGCAATACCACCTTCAAATTTATATTCAGACCTTTTTACTTTTTCTTCTCGCTTATCTTCTAAAATAATCTGAATACTTTTATTAAGGTAAGCTAACTCTTTAATTCTTTTTTTTAAAATACTTATATCAAATACTGTTGTGGTAAATATTTTTTTTGAAGGTAAAAAAGTTACTGATGTACCATTTGCTTTTTTTGCATCCCCAATTTGCTTTAAAGGTTTTATAGTAACTCCATCTTTAAATTCTACGAGATATTCTTTATTTTTTCTAAAAATATTTAATTTTAAATTTTCAGATAAAGCGTTCACAACGGAAACACCAACCCCGTGCAATCCTCCTGAAATTTTATAAGAATCGTGATCAAATTTTCCGCCAGAATGTAACTGTGTCATAATTACTTCTGCTGCAGATATTCCTTCTTCTTTATGCATATCAACGGGAATACCTCTACCGTTGTCTTCAACAGTAACACTTTGGTCTTTATTTAATGAAACGTAAATTTCATTACAGTGACCAGCTAAAGCTTCATCTATAGAGTTATCAATAACTTCAAAAACCATATGATGTAGACCGGTGCCATCATCAGTGTCACCAATATACATTCCCGGTCTTTTTCTAACCGCATCTAAGCCTTTTAAAACTTTAATTGAGTCTGCTTCGTATAAATTATTTTCAGGTTTTTTTGATAAATTTTCAGGCATTTATGAATTTTTTATTGAAGGCTTTTATAACATTTTTTATACCTAATTAGGACAAGGTAATTGCTACAATTTTACAAAAAAGGCTTTATTTCCAATAGGTTGAAACGGTTGTATGTTAGTTCCTGTGTACCAAGTTTGCATCCCGATTTTTGCAATTTCATCAAAAAAAAGTTCGAGATTTTTACCATCTACATGAGATGCAATTTCGTCAAATAAAAGTATCGAATTTATATTTTTAGATTTCATTAACAAAATAAATGCCAAAATTAATGATATTAATATTTTTTTTTGCTCGCCTGTAGAACATAGATCAGAATTTAATTTAGTTTCTTCATTAAAAAATTCAAAGATGTCAAATTGTGGACCAACACTATTTCTTTTTATTATTTGATCTATCTCACGTTTTTCAAAATATTTTTTTTCAAAAAATGCATAGAATTCTTTTTTATTAATATTCGGATCTAAATCATAAGAGTTTTTAATATTCAATTTAATCTTTAAAAAGTTATTTAATTTATTTAAAATAACATTATTAACATCTCTAATAAAAGATCTTCTATAAATAAAAATACTCCACAATTCATCTATCATTTTCTTTTCAAGAATGTTCAACCACTGTAAATCTTGATTTTCTTTTAATAACTGAATTCTTTCTTCAGAAAGTTTTTTAAAATTACTTAAGTTTTTTTTATAACCTAAATTATAATTAGAAATAATTTTATCTAAAAATTTTCTTTTAATACTATCTCCCTCGTACATAATTTTGTCCATTTGTGGAGTTAACCAAATAAAATTTATATCTTTGAAGACTTCATTTAAGGAAGATTTATTATTATCAATGTTTAAAATTTTTCTTATTTTATCTTCTTTTGCTTCAAAAATTACATCAACTTTGTAATCTTTTTTTTCATAATTAACTGTTGTGGAAATAATTGTTTTGTCTTTTGAATCTTTTTTTATACAATCTTCTATTAATGTTCCTCTAATTCCTTTTTTATCTGAGATGAGCGATATTGCTTCTAGGACATTAGTTTTGCCACTACCATTTGGGCCAATGATGCAAATGATTGGATGATTAGTCTTGAATTCCGTAAAAGAATGAGATCTAAAATTTTGTAATTTTATATCTTTAATTAGGAACATTTAATCATGCCACTCGCATTGGCATAATAACATGTAGACTATTAATATCTGCGGGGTCGTGAATTAATACTGGAGAGGATGGGTCTTTAGCGTAAATCATCATATTTTTATCTTCTATAACTCCACCGACATCAATTAAATATTTAGAATTAAAACCGATCTCTAAATCCGGACCACTATAACTTAGAATAATTTCTTCAACGCCATCCCCTGCACTAGGATCATTAACTAATAATTTTAAAATATCTTTATTCACTACAAGTTTTAATGTTCCCTTACGATCGGATGATAATGAGTTAATCCTATCAATTGTAGAGATAAATGATGATAAATTGACTGCTATCTTGTTGCTATTATCTGTTGGTATTACTTTTGAATAATCTGGGAATCTGCCATCAATAACTTTAGAAATTAAAGTTATATCATTTATAGTAAATCTAATTTTAGTTTTGCTCGCAGTAATCTTAAGTTCTGAATTCTCTTCTTGAAGTATAGTAACTAGTTCAAATAACGTTTTTTTAGGTAAAATGACAGGTTCAAAGGCCACCTCTTTATCTAGTACTAATCTGCTTTTTGATAATCTATGCCCATCAGTTGCAACTGCTGAAAGATATAATTGATTATTCTCATTTGTTTTATGCAGATAAATTCCATTTAAATAATGTCTAGTCTCATCGTTCGAGATTGCAAATTTAGTCTTATTAAGTAATTTTAAAAATACTGATGAACTAATCGCAAGAGCCTCTCCTTCAACATCATCTTGAGTAATTGGAAAATCTTTCGGTGGTAAGCATTTTAAATTAAAATTTGATTTTGCTGAAATTAAAGAAAGTTGACCCTCAGTCTTTTGGGAAATTAATATCTCAGAACCAGATGGTAATTTTCTAACTAAATCATAGATAACTTGAGCTGTTGTAGTTGTTGAACCCTCTTTAATGATTTCACCTTTAATAACTTCAATAATAATAATATCTAAATCTGTTGCAGAGATTGTAATTTTACCATTAGTAGCGTCTAATAAAACGTTAGCTAATATTGGAATAGTATTTTTTTTCTCAACTATTCCCTGGATATGTGAGAGACTTTTAAGAAAAAGATCTCTATTTAACTTTAGTTCCATTAAACAGTTTTTGTTAATTTTTGATTAAGATCTTTAACTTCATTTTCAAAGTTTTTATCTTGAATCATTAACTCTTCTACTTTTTTAATCGCATGAATAACAGTTGTGTGATCTCTTCCAGAAAATCTTCTACCGATATCAGGCAAAGATTTTGTAGTCATTTTCTTTGATAAATACATTGCAATTTGTCTTGGTCTTGCAACGGATCTTGATCTTCTTGATGACATAAAATCATGCATCGAAATATTATAATAAGAAACTACAGTTTTTTGAATATCTTCTATAGTGATATTGGTCTCAATTTTATTCAAAGAATCTCTTAAAATACTCTTAGCTTCTGCCACAGAGATCTTTCTATTATTTATATTTAGATAAGCCGCTATTCTATTAAATGCGCCTATCATCTCTCTAACGCTAAGTTTTAATTCATTGGCTATAAAATTAATTACCTCATCATCAATAGCAATGTTTCTCTCTGAAGCATGGAATTCTTTTAAACATCTTTGTTTTAAAATTTTAACTCTTTGTTCAAAATCTGGACTTTGAATATCGACAACTAGACCGCCTGATAGTCTCGATTTAATTCTGTCTTGTATTCTATCCAGTTCGTTTGGTGGTCTGTCACAAGAAATAACTATTTGTGAACCCGATTCTATTAATGCATTAAACGTGTGAAAGAATTCTTCTTGAGTTACATCTTTGCCGCTTACAAATTGTATATCGTCTATAATTAAAACTTTTGCACTTCTAAAAATATCTTTAAATTTTACAACATCATTATTTTTTATAGATCTAACGAATTGATACATGAATCTTTCCGCAGACACATAAATAACTTTATCTATTTTTTTTAATAACTTATTTCCAATGGCATTTAAAAGGTGAGTTTTTCCTAAACCAACCCCACCATAAATATAAAGTGGATTATATTTATTTAAATTATCAATAATTCTATTGGCTGCTGTAAAAGCAAGTTCATTACTTTTTCCAACTATAAAATTATCAAAAACTAGTCTTTCATCAATTTTTGAAAGTCCATAACTACCGCTATCTTGAAGGAAATCTTTCTTTTCAAAGTCAATTACGTTTGATTTGCTGTTGCTTTTTGTTTCAACTCTTTCTGTTATCTGAAACTCTATACGAGTAATATTTGCATCTTGTTTCTTATATAAATCTAAAATTTTATCAGCATAATGGGCAACTATCCAATCACGAATAAATCGAGTTTTTACGTTTAGTACTAAAGTATTAAAATTTATTTTAGTGAAACTAATATTTTGTAACCAACTTGTGAAGACATCTTTGCCGTAAAGTCCTAGCAGAGATTGTTGTAGTGAATCCCATCTCGCTTTATCGTTACTAAAATTATCTTTAAGACTTATTTGGTTTGTCATTTGAACTTACTTTAAAAAAAGAATTGTGTTTTATTTTTTTAAATCTGTAAATACAAGAAAAGAATTTAATATTTTTAATTTTCAACTAGAAAGTTTAAACTTTATAGTTGCTAAAAAAAATTAACTATCAACTTAAGATTGATAAAATATTTTTTTTACAACTTAGAGATTTGTTTTGAGATACGAGAAACTTTTCTTGAGACTGTAGTTCTTTTTAAAGAACCTTTTTTAGAAGCTTTCATAACCTGTGATTGAAAATTAGAAAACAATTTCAAAGCCTTTGCTTTATCTTTAGATTTAATTGCTTCTTCAATGATTTTTACTGCAGCTTTATATTTTCCAACTCGAATTTTGTTAACTTGAGTTCTTTTTTTAATTTTTTTTACTGCGCGAATAGCAGAGACTGTGTTTGCCATATTTTTATGGGATTATATATAAGTTGAAGATATTAGGGTCAATTACTTAATTTTGACATTCGTTACAAAAAAAACTTGCTCTGCCTTGAGATACAACCCTTGCTATTAGACCAGAGCATCCTGTCCTAAGACATTTTAAATCTTCTCTATCATAAACTTTAAATTCATTTTGGAAGCGACCTTTTTCACCAACTGAAGATTTGAAGTCTTTTATGCTTGAACCACCCAATTTTAGAGCTCTTTTGAGAACTTTGCCGATAGAGGGATGAAGTCTCCCAATATCAACTAAACTTAGCTTGGAGGAAATTTTATTAGGCTTTATCTTTGCTAAAAAAAGAATTTCGTTTGCATAAATATTTCCAATACCAGAAATGAAACGCTGGTCCATTAATAAAGTCTTGATCGTTCTTTGTGTGGCTTTAGTTTTTAATATTAAATAATCTTTCTTTAAATCTTTACCGAGTGGCTCTGGTCCTAATTTACTTAAAAATTTATTAACGTCTAATTTGGAGATTTTATCTAATAAAAAAAACCAAATCTTCTAGGATCGTTATAAATTACCTTTAAATTATTAGAAAAGAAAAATTCTAAATGATTATGCTTTGATGAAAATTCATTAGAGTAATAACTGGTCTTTAAAAAATCTTTAGAATAATTATTTTTAATTAAGAATTTGCCCGACATTCCTAAATGAGCGATCATTACATAATCGTTCTTTAGATAAATCAAAATATATTTAGATCTTCTTAAAACCTTAATAATCTTTTGCCCGGTTACATTTTTTTTAAAATTTTCAGGAATTTTAAATCTTAAATTAGGATTATTTATTTTTATATTTTTAATAACTTTATTCTCGATAAATTTTAATAAAGTTCTTCGCGTTACTTCTACTTCTGGTAATTCTGGCATTAACTATATGACTATTGATTGCAAATGTTCTATATTTAAAGAATGCAAGATACTAATGCAAAACAAAATTCAAAAAAAGACTTTGTAAATAACGTTTTCAATTCTGTTTTTAAAAAATACGATTTGATGAATGACATCATGTCATTTGGCGTCCACCGGCTATGGAAAAGTAATTTGATCGACTGGATGCAGCCAAAACTAAATTCAAAATTAATTGATATGGCAGCTGGAACTGGCGACATGACAAAACTTTTCATTGAACGTACCAACTTGACTGGTCGAGCAACGATGGTTGATCAAAATATTGAAATGTTAAATGAAGGTAAAAAAAAACTTGAACATTATAAAAATATTGATTCTTTGTGTGCCAGCGCAGAACAAGTTCCTCTAAAAGATTCTAGTTTTGATTACTACATCATCAGTTTTGGTATAAGAAACGTAACCGATATAAAAAAAACACTCAATGAGGCCTATCGATTACTTAAACCAGGTGGAAGATTTATGTGCTTAGAGTTTTCAAAAATTAATAATGAAATTATCGACAAGTTTTATTCAATATACTCAAGTTTTATTCCTCACATTGGACAAGCGGTTGCTGGAGATAAAAAGCCTTATGAATATTTGATACAAAGCATCAAAGATTTTTATAACCAAGACCAATTATTAAATCTTATGAAAGAGGCTAAGTTTATAAACGCTGAATATAGAAACCTAACAACTGGAGTTGCGGCAATCCACTCTGGATGGAAAATATAATAACTTAAAATGCTATCTAATTTTTTTACTCTCATTAAAATTGGCAGAGCTTTAGCAAAGTCTAACAGTTTATCTATTTTTGAAGAATTTTATAAACCCCCTTTATCAATTAAGGTTTTAATAAAGATTTTTGGCTTTACTACTTTTAATAAAGACTCTGCAAACAAAAGTGCAGGTGAAAGATTAAAAAATGCTTTCTTAACTTTAGGTCCTGCTTTTATAAAACTGGGACAATTTCTTGCAACGCGCGCTGATATTGTTGGCGAAGAATTTGCAAAAGAGTTACAGAAACTCCAAGATCAAATGCCCTCTTTTGACATTTCTCAATCAAAAGAAGCTTTGCGTAAAGAATTAGGTGAAGAAAAATATCAACAAATCACTTATTTAAGCAAACCCATCGCTGCTGCTTCCATTGCACAAGTTCATTTTGCTAAAATTATTAATAATGAAAAAAAAGAAATCGATGTTGCTATTAAAATATTAAGACCCAATATAGAAAAAATTTTTAACAAAGAATTAGATGCTTTAAGATTTTTAGCATCGGTTATTGAATTTAGCGTTAAGAAAAGTCGCAGATTAAAATTAGTAAAAATTATAGATCTACTTAAAGAAATTACCCACATTGAAATGGATCTAAGATATGAAGCGGCTGCCGCAAGTGAACTTAAAAAAAATACAGCTCAAGATGAAGGATTTAAAGTTCCGTCTATATTTTGGGATTTCACTTCACAAAGAGTTTTAACTATTGAAAAAGTAGAAGGAATTTCAATTAAAGATATAAACTTACTTATTAAAAATAAAATTGATCTAAAAAAAATATCAAGATTACTAATCCAAAATTTTTTAAGACAAGCTGTGGGTGATGGATTTTTCCATGGCGACATGCATCAGGGGAATCTTTTTGTCGACAAGAATGGAAATATTGTGCCTGTAGATTTTGGAATTATGGGTCGACTGGATATTGCTAATAGGAAGTATTTAGCTGAGATATTGTATGGCTTTATTAACCGAGACTATGAAAAGGTTGCAAAAGTCCATTTTATTGCAGGTTTAGTGCCAAATACGGAGTCTTTAGACCAGTTCACTCAGGCTCTAAGAACTATTGGTGAACCTATTTTTGGTCAATCTTCTAAGAATATTTCTGCTGGTAAGTTACTAGCTAGACTTTTTGAAGTAACAGAAAAATTTAATATGGTCACTCAACCACAATTATTATTATTACAAAAAACAATGGTCGTAGTTGAAGGAGTTGCAAGATCATTAGATGAAGATGCAAATATTTGGGAAATTTCAAAACCAGTATTGCAAGGCTGGCTGAACAACGAGATTGGTCCTAAAAATAGAATAGATAAAATATTGAAAACGACAACTGAACTTTTAGATAAACTTCCTGAATTACCCGAGATGATTAATCGTGCCAACAAAGCTATGGAACTTTTAAATTCATACGATTTTATGAAAAATCAAAACCAAAGTAACGAATATGAAATTAAAGAAAAATCTTCAAAATTAAAAAAGACTTATCTAATTATAGGTTTATTAATTATTGTAATTATATTGCTAATAGTATTCAAATAGCGCGATGCTAAATTCAATTGAGAATAAGAAAATTTTAATCGTTATTGGTGGCGGAATAGCTGCTTATAAAGTTCTCGATATCATTAGAGAACTTAGAAAGAATAACTGTGAAGTTAAAACTATTCTAACCAATTCTGGAAAAGAATTTGTAACGCCGTTATCGATCTCTGCTCTTTCTAAAAATAAAGTTTTTGAAAATCTATTTGATCCAAATAACGAAGGTGAAATGGATCATATTGCGCTATCTAGATGGTGCGACTTGATACTAGTTGCGCCTACAACTGCAAATCTAATGGCAAATTTTGCACGTGGAGAAGCTAAAGATTTTGCAACAACGGTTATTATGGCCTCTAACAAGCCTATTTTCCTCGCTCCAGCAATGAATGTTGAGATGTGGAATAATCAAGCTACCCAAGAAAATTTTCAAAAACTTATTCAATTTAAATATAAATTTATTGGACCCATTGTTGGTGAAATGGTGTGTGGTGAGGTTGGTGTTGGCAAAATGTCATCTCCCGAAGAAATTATTCTAACTATAAAAAATTATTTTCTTTCAAAGAATTTATTCAATAATAAAAATTTAAAAGCATTGGTGACTGCAGGATCGACTAGAGAATATATTGACCCGGTAAGATTTTTGTCCAATGAGTCTTCTGGAAAACAAGGATTTGAAATTGCAAAGTCATTAAACGATATCGGCTTTAAAACAAAATTAGTTATTGGTCCAAATTCTCTAAATATTAAAAATGAAGATAATCTTGAAGTGATCAATGTCATAACTGCAAAACAAATGTTTGAAGCTTGCAAAGATAATTTACCAGTAGATGTTGCCGTTTGTACTGCTGCAGTATCTGATTTTAAAGTTAAAAATTATAGTGAAGAAAAAATAAAAAAAGAAGGATTAGAAGATTTTAATTTAGAGCTTGAAAAAAATATCGACATTTTATCTTTCATCTCTAGCCAAAATATAAACAGACCAAGACTCGTGGTTGGTTTTGCGGCTGAGACTAAAAATATTATTGAAAATGCGCAAAAGAAAATCCAAAATAAACACTGCGATTGGATTTTGGCTAATAATGTGGCTGATAAATCTATTGGTTTTAATTCAGATTATAATGAGGTTTTTTTAATTTCTAAAAATAAAGAAGTTGAGAAATTTAACAAAACAACAAAATCAGAAATTGCAAAAAAACTATCTAATAAAATTCTTCACGCTCTTATTCAATAATGGTTAAAATTTTAGTAAAAAAAATAAATTATAAACATAAAGACCTGCCTAAGTATGAAACGATAGGCTCATCTGGTTTAGATTTAATTGCTAATATTGATAAAGAAATAATTTTAAAGCCTAATGAGCGAACATTAGTGCCGACGGGCCTATCTGTTGCTATCCCTGAAAATTACGAAATACAAGTAAGACCAAGGTCAGGACTTGCAGCAAAGAATGGAATTAGCGTTTTAAATACGCCTGGAACAGTAGATGCTGATTATCGAGGTGAAATTAAAGTTATATTAATAAACTTAAGTTTAGAAAATTTTAAAGTTGAACCGGGGCAAAGAATTGCACAGATGGTGCTGTGCCCTGTTGTAAAAGCTGAACTCGTTGAAGTGGACATACTCCCTGAATCAGTTCGTGGAAGCGGTGGATTTGGTTCAACGGGCCGATAAATATTCATGAAACTTAGCTATGGCGATGTCAAAAGATACATTGCTCATATCAATTTAAAAAAGATCGGCAGCTTTGGTCAAAAGAAAATTATCGATACAAAAATTCTCATCATTGGTGTTGGTGGATTAGGTTCCCCTATTGCACTTTATCTTGCATACTCTGGAATTAATAATATCGGCATCGCCGACCATGACAAAATAGATATTTCAAATTTACACCGACAAATTTTATTTAATGAAGAAGACGTTAATAAATTTAAAGTAGATATTACTGAAAAAAGATTAAAAAAAATTAGTTCTAAAATAAAAATTAAAAAATTTAAAACTAAAATAGATAGTAAAAACATAAATAAAATTGCAAAAGGATATGATCTTATCATTGATGGTACCGACAGCTTTAAATCAAAATTATTAATTAGTGATTATTGTTATAAAAATAAAAAAATCTTAATTTGTGGAGCTATCAGCAAATTCGATGGTCATGTATTTGTTTTTAATTTTAAAAAGAAAAACTCCCCTTGTCTTAGATGTTTTATGCCGGAAATTCCAAGTGCAGATATGATGGATTGTCAAAGTGAGGGAGTTTTATCTACTCTTGCAGGAATGATTGGTACAATTATGGCTAATGAAGCCATTCGCGAAATATTAAATTTTGAAAACTCTTTATGTGGAAATATCTTAATTATTAATGCTGAAAATCTTTTAATTAAAAAAATTAAATTAAATAAAAACAAAAATTGCATTAAGAGGATTAAATGAAGTTTAAAGCAATAATTATTATTTTATCTTTTATTATTTTCACGAGCAGTGATTTATTCGCACAAAAAATCACAACTAAAAAATATCTTAGTATTAGAACTAGCGTTGCAAACCTTAGAATTGGACCCTCGTCCGCACATCCCATTGCATTCGTGTATGAAAAAAAGAATATGCCAGTTGAAGTAATCGATGAGTTTGAAGTATGGAGAAAAGTTAAAGATTATCAAGGCGATATTGGCTGGCTTCATTTAAGTCAGTTATCTAGAAAAAGAACTTTATTGACTACTAAAGATGGAATTGTTCTTTTTAAAAATTCAACTCTCTATTCAAAACCTATTATTAAAATTGGAAATTTAGAAGCTGCTATCATTAAAAAATGTATTCCAAATTGGTGCTTGATTGAAATCCAAAATTATAAAGGTTGGATACAAACTGATCATGTTTGGGGCTTGGAAAATAAAGAGATTATCAATTAAATTTGTCAAATCCTCTATTAAACTGTAAATTATTATCTAATAATCAATAACTTTAATTCTCTAACAATTTCATGAAAAAAAAAAATCAATACAGCTACCAAGATCTGCTTGATTGCGCTGAAGGGAAAATGTTTGGACCTGGTAATGCAAAATTGCCAGCACCTCCAATGTTAATGTTCGATCGAATTACTTCAATCACGGCAGAGGGTGGATTATTTAATAAAGGAGAAATTTTAGCAGAGTTAGATATCAAAGAGAATTTATGGTTTTTCGAATGTCATTTTAAAGGCGATCCAGTGATGCCTGGATGTTTAGGATTAGATGCGATGTGGCAACTTTTAGGATTTTATCTTGGTTGGTTAGGCAATCCTGGTCATGGTCGAGCACTTGGTGTGAATGAAGTAAAATTTACTGGTGAAGTTGTAAAACAAGTAAAACTCGTAAAATATGCCATTAATATTAAAAGATTATTAAGAAAAGGCGAAACTTGTGTTGGTTTAGCTGATGGTTTAGTCTTTGCGGATAATAAAGAAATATATAACGCTAAAAATCTTAAAGTTGGTTTATTTAAAAGCTAGGGAGAATTGATGCGAAGAGTAGTAATCACTGGTTCTGGAATTGTATCTTGTATTGGTAATAATAAAAAAGAGGTTTTAGATTCTCTACTTAATACTAAATCTGGAATAACTTTTTCTGAAGAATATAAAAAATACAATTTTAAAAGCCAAGTCTGCGGCGCTCCTAAAATTAAATACGAAGAATTAATTGATAGAAAAGTTTTAAGATTTATGGGCGATGGCTCTGCTTATGCTTATCTTTCAATGAAAGAAGCTATTGAAGAATCAGGTCTTACAGAAAAAGAAGTTAGCAACGAGAAAACTGGAATTATTATCGGATCGGGCGGTCCTTCAATTAAGAACGTTATGTTCGCAATAGATTCAACAAGAGCATCTGGTCCTAAAAAAATGGGTCCCTTTATTGTACCAAGAACAATGGCAAGTACATGCTCTGCAACTTTAGCAACACCATTTAAAATTAAAGGAGTTAACTATTCAATTAGTTCTGCTTGTGCAACGAGTGCACATTGTATTGGCAATGCTATGGAGCTTATTCAATACGGAAAACAAGATATCGTTTTTGCAGGAGGCGGTGAAGAAATTGACTGGAGTCTTTCTGCAATGTTTGATGCCATGACTGCATTATCTTCAAAATATAATGATACGCCACAAACAGCTTCTAGACCTTACGATTCAAGTAGAGATGGCTTTGTAATCGCAGGGGGAGGCGGTGTTATCGTTTTAGAAGAGTATGAACATGCAAAAGCAAGAGGAGCTAAAATTCTAGCCGAAATTACGGGTTATGGGGCTACATCTGATGGTTATGATATGGTCGCGCCTTCTGGTGAAGGAGCCGTGAGATGCATGAAAATGTCTATGCAAAATTTAAGACATTCTAAAATAGATTACATTAACACACATGGAACCTCTACTCCTGTAGGGGACACAAAAGAAATTGAAGCAATGAAAGAAGTTTTTAAAGATAAAGTTCCTCCTTTTAGTTCAACAAAATCAATCACTGGACATTCCCTTGGAGCAACATCAGTTCAAGAAGCTATTTACTGTCTATTAATGATGAAAAATAAATTTATAGCAGCTTCAGCAAATGTGAAAGATTTAGATGAAAAAGTTAAAGGATTACCTATTGTAACTGAAGTTAAAAAAAATATAGATTTAAATTGTGTAATGTCTAATAGCTTTGGCTTTGGTGGAACGAACGCAACTCTAGTATTTGAAAGTTTATAAAATGAAATTAATGCAAGGTAAAAAAGGATTGATCATGGGCGTTGCAAATGATCGCTCTATTGCTTGGGGTATTGCAAAAAAATTAAGTGAGCACGGTGCTGAACTTGCATTCACATATGTAGGAGACGCTTTAAAGAAAAGAGTTATTCCTCTTGCAGAATCTTTAGGTTCAAAATTTACGTTAGATTGTAATGTGGAAAAGAAAGAAGACATTGTTAAAACTTTTTCAGACATTAAAGATAAATGGGAAAATTTAGACTTTGTGGTTCACGCAATTGCCTTCTCGGATAAATCAGAATTATCAGGACAATACTTAAATACATCTCGAGAAAATTTTTCAAATAGTATGTTAATTTCTTGTTTTTCTTTTACAGAAGTTTGTAAAGAAGCTGCTAAAATAATGAAACCAGGTTCAAGCTTTATTACTTTAACTTATTGTGCTGATAAAGTTATTCCAAATTATAACGTCATGGGAGTGTGTAAAGCTGCTCTTGAAACAAGTGTTAAGTATTTATCCGTTGATCTTGGATCAAATGGAATTAGAGTAAATGCTATTAGCGCTGGTCCTATAAAGACGTTAGCGGCTTCTGCAATTGGTGATGCTAAATTTTTATATAAATGGAATGAAAACCATTCTCCACTAAAGAGAAATGTTGATATTAATGATGTGGGTGGAGCTGCAGTTTATCTATTAAGCGATCTTGCAGCAGGTGTAACAGGCGAAATTCACTATGTGGATGCGGGCTATAATATCGTTGGTATGCCTAACCCAAAGAATATGCAGGCTTAATTAATTTAAGCACAAACAATCTAATTCTTTTTTAAAGATAAAAAGATTAGCTCTTCAATTAAAAACCCAGTTCAGTTTTTTGTTTGCTTGAATTGCTAGTTATTTCAGCATCAGTTAATGTTCTGTCGTAATATTTAAATCTTGAAATTTGCCAAGTATTACCATTAACGCCAGTTATTATTGTAATGGCGCCCGTACTGTTCTGAGTTCCAGTAATAGTATTTTTTAATACCCCATCAATCCAAATTTTACCATTAGATCCAAAAGTTATCACATGACGATCAGTATTGGCGCCTGCAGTTTGATTACGGAAGAACCACGTATTACCTTGTGCACCAAACCACCAACCAGAGCCTGCGCCATCTTTTCTAATAAGACTGTCACCACTGCCACTAGTTGATAATGCTTTAGCAATAACCTCTACTGTCCAATCTGCATCATTATTTACATAGTTTGTGCTAATATATTTTGTTTGAGGATTGCCATTTCCACCGATTGATATCGCTGCTGGGGAAGTGCCAGTTAGTGAAAGAGAACCCGTCACAACGCCGTTATAAGTTGCTCCGCCTGTTCCTAAATTTGTCCAAGTTGAAGCACCATTAGAAAAATTAGAAGCATCATAATTTATTATTAACCCTGTAGAAGTAAAACTTGGCTCGGCTGCAACACTGATACTAAATGTTCTTATCGCTGTAGTTTTGCCTGTCTCAGTTGTTGTTACAACAACTGTTAAAGTGCTTGCTGCTGTAATTGTATAATCAGCTCCACTTGTATAAGCACCACCACCAATTGTGATAGTAGAAGATGCGCTGCCACCATTTACTACTGTAAATTTAATCTTACTAGCTGTGCTTGATATCCATCCAGTTACAGCTCCTGTAGAGTCTGTTGCTCCAGCTGAAGGAATTGCAACATTAGTAACTCCTCCAACAGCCGCTGTTGAACCTTTTGCTAAAGTTATAGAAGTTGGTGCTGTTGCCTGAGCCTGTGTATATGCAGCAGATGAAATTGAACTATCCGTGTATCCTGTTTTTATAGCAAATGCTTTTATAGTTTGAGCAGAATTAACTACAACGCTTGTTCCTTGGGTTGATCCTGTGGTAGGTGTTGATCCATCAGTTGTGTAATAAATTGTCGCCCCAGCTGTTGTTGATGAAAGAGTTATTGTTGTTGGGAAAGCAATAGCGCCTGCTGCAGTACTAAATGCTGGAGCAGCTACAGTACCTGCAACACCAACTGTTAATGTAGCTGTCGCAGTTGCTGAAGAATAATCTCCGCTTGAAGCTTGTGTTGCTGTAATTGTTGATGTCCCGTTTGCTACAATTGTAACTATTGATCCACTAATTGTTGCAACAGAAGTATTACTGCTAGTAAATGTAAATGCACCTGGGCTATCTGAAGTAGGAGATAATGTGAATGCAGCATCTCCAAATGTTTTACTTGGAATTGTAAATGTTATTGTTGGTGCAATACTTCCTGAGCTAATAACTACACTGCTAACATAAGTTGAACCACGATCTACTTTTATCGTTGCTAAAGTTGTTCCACCTCCTGTGGTATTGTTCATCGTTACAATATACGTGTCTTGTAAAGTTGGCTGAACGAGAAGACCTGGATCAATAATTAAATTAGTATTTCCTGATAAAGCAAACTGACCTGTATTGCTAAATGCAGAGCCATTTCTAGTGATACCTCTAATTGTAGATACGGATGTGCCTATTGGAATGGTTAAGATTCCAGAACTTTTGTTAATAGAACTTCCGGCTGGAATATTAGTTTTATCAATTTTAATAACTCTTGTAGATGCTGCAGAAGTGTCAACTTTAGCGATTGTTTGTGCTGGAAAATAATTAGGTCTTTTTGCAACTTCACTTAAAAGTGTGCTTGAAAAATCTTTTTTATTATCTTTAATTTGTAACTGACTAATTTGCGTATCAGTAGTGAGTGGTCTTACATTATTTATAATATCAGCTCTAATTTGATTTGAATCTACCACACTTGTTGTTTTGATTTCTTTTTTATCATCGGCTTGATCACGTTTACCAAAAGCTTGGGTATAACTTAAAAATATTTGCTTATCATCAAAGCTATTGCCTCTAATTGTTCGTGCATCTAAACTTAGTTTTCTATCCGCTCCAAGATTGTGAGTTAATCCAATTGCATATCTATTTTCAGCGGCGGTATAATCTACACTTGCTCGTAAATCTAAATTGGGTTTTATTTTTTGACTAATCTCAGTGTTGGCA
>Ga0247831_1000505_pt1 | contig 83964 bp, 59 predicted proteins | sample LaCruzMarch2015__9_FD_192406 | JGI IMG/M metagenome (GOLD analysis project Ga0247831, IMG submission 192406) | Freshwater microbial communities from meromictic Lake La Cruz, Castile-La Mancha, Spain - LaCruzMarch2015_1m | ecosystem: Environmental > Aquatic > Freshwater > Lake | place: Spain...
ATCACAAAAGCAAAAAATCTTTCAAAAACACAAGTCATTGACTATCATTGACTTGATTTTATTAGGTTTAATGCTAATGCTTTTTACTTTATTGATTGTCAAGTAGTTTAGGTGCTAAATAGTTACGCATTTCTTTTTAATTTTGCCAGATGGACTTAAAACAACTGATTGATACTGACCGCTTGCCTCAACACATTGCCATCATTATGGATGGGAATGGACGTTGGGCCAAGCAGCATGGGCAGCCGAGGGTGTTTGGCCACCACAATGGTGTGAAATCTGTACGAGAAACAACGGAAGCAGCAGCAGAAATTGGCATAAAATACCTTACGCTTTATGCTTTTTCTACCGAAAACTGGGGTCGTCCCAAGTACGAAGTGGATGCGCTGATGACGCTCTTGGTCGATACATTGCACAAAGAAATTGCTACGCTCAATAAAAACAACATTCGGCTCCAAGCGATTGGGGATCTCAGCAAATTGCCCAGCAGTACATACCGGGCATTGTTGGATGGCATAGCCAATACCAGTACGAATACCCACATGACATTGGTGCTGGCCCTCAATTACAGCGCCAAATGGGAAATCCTGGAGGCAACCCGTCAAATGGCTGCCTTGGTCAAAGACGGCAAGCTGGAATTGGATCAAATTGACGAAGCCACTTTTGCCAATGCGCTTTCTACCCGTGGCATTCCTGACCCAGAACTGTTGATTCGTACCAGTGGAGAAAACCGCCTGAGCAATTTCCTCTTGTGGCAATTGGCTTACGCAGAATTTCACTTTACACCTACCATGTGGCCAGATTTCCGTAAGGATCATTTATTTCAAGCCATCATTGATTTTCAAAACCGCGAACGCCGGTTTGGGAAGATCAGCGAGCAGGTTTTGTAATAGACTGGAAGCTAAAATGACTCATCATAAAATTAAGGTGTTGTATTGCAACACAAGCATCAAAAAACCAGAGATTATTGTACTTTTGCACCGCCCTTATCAAAGAAAACTTTTGTTTCACCATCATAAAACTCGTAAGCAGCCATGCCTTTTGATATCGACATGCTGAAGGCTCACTATGAGTCACTTCCCGCCAGAGTAAATGCGGCCAAGCAAGCGCTGGGTCGTTCATTGACACTCACCGAAAAAATACTCTACGCCCACTTGCACGCCGACTCTCCGTTGCAAAGTTATGGCCGTGGCAAAGATTATGTATTCTTTGCTCCCGACCGCGTAGCCATGCAAGATGCAACGGCGCAAATGGCCTTGTTGCAGTTTATGATGTGTGGTCGAGACAAAACTGCCGTACCCAGTACTGTCCATTGCGATCACTTGATCCTGGCCAAAGATGGTGCCAATACCGACCTTAAAACCGCGGTAGACATCAACTCCGAGGTCTACGATTTCTTGTCCAGTGTTTCCAACAAATACGGCATCGGATTTTGGAAACCAGGTGCAGGGATTATTCACCAAACCGTGCTTGAAAACTACGCTTTCCCAGGCGGTTTGATGATTGGTACCGACTCTCACACCCCCAATGCGGGTGGTTTGGGCATGTTGGCCATCGGAGTAGGTGGCGCTGATGCAGTAGATGTAATGGTAGGCATGGCCTGGGAATTGAAAATGCCCAAGCTGATTGGCGTAAAACTCACCGGCAAACTGAATGGTTGGGCTTCTCCTAAAGATGTAATTCTCAAAGTTGCAGGTATCCTGACCGTGAAAGGTGGAACCGGAGCAATTGTGGAATACTTTGGCGAAGGTGCTCAGGCGATGTCTTGTACAGGCAAAGGTACCATCTGTAACATGGGTGCCGAGATTGGTGCAACGACTTCTACTTTTGGTTACGACGATTCCATGGGCCGCTACTTCCGCGCTACCGAGCGCCACGATGTAGCCGATTTGTGTGATTCGGTTAAAGAATACCTGACTGGCGACGATGAGTGCTACGCCAATCCTGAAAAATACTTCGATCAAGTAATCGAAATCGACCTCACTACCCTGGAGCCACACGTCAATGGCCCTTACACTCCAGACCTGGCGTGGCCAATCTCTGAGTTTGCCCAGGCAGTAAGAGACAATGGTTATCCACAAAAATTGGAAGTAGGTTTGATCGGCTCTTGCACCAACTCTTCTTATGAAGACCTAGATCGCGCTGCATCGATTGCTCGCCAGGCCAAAGAGAAAAAACTGGTTGCCAAAGCTGAGTTTACCATCACTCCAGGTTCTGAGCAGATCCGCTATACCGTAAACCGCGATGGCCAATTGGCTACCTTCGAAGAAATTGGTGGCGTGGTAATGGCCAATGCTTGTGGCCCATGTATCGGTCAATGGTCACGTCATACCGATGACCCTACCCGTGCAAACTCGATCATCACTTCTTTCAACCGCAACTTCTCCAAACGCAACGATGGCAACCCACAAACGCGTTCTTTTGTGGCTTCTCCTGAAATTGTAACTGCGTTTGCCATTGCGGGCGACTTGACCTTCAACCCCTTGACCGACACCCTGATCAACGAAGACGGCGTAGCGGTTAAGCTTGATCCACCAAGTGGTGTAGAATTGCCAGCAAAAGGCTTTGCCGTTGAAGATGCGGGTTATCAAGGGCCTGCTGCGGATTCTAGCCAGGTGGTGATCAGTGTAGCTCCTACCTCCAGCCGTTTGCAATTGCTCACTCCCTTCACCCCGATCACTAATGATCAGGTACAAGGCATGCGCATTTTGATCAAAGCAAAAGGAAAGTGCACAACGGATCACATCTCTATGGCAGGTCCATGGTTGGAATTCCGTGGTCACTTGCAGAATATTGCCAAAAACACCTTCATCAGTGCCATCAACTACTTCAATGGTGAGGTCAATCAGGTGTTGAACCTGGTAACCAATACCTACCTGGCGGTTCCTGATTCAGGATTGGCATACCGCGACGCTGGCATCAGCACAGTGGTATTTGGTGAAGAAAACTATGGTGAAGGTTCTTCTCGCGAGCATGCGGCAATGCAGCCTCGTTTTCTGGGAGTAAAAGCGGTAGTGGTAAAATCTTTCGCACGCATTCACGAAACCAACCTGAAAAAGCAAGGTGCACTGGCGCTGACTTTCGCTAATCCAGAAGATTACGAAAAAATTCGCCAGGATGATTCCATCGATATCCAGGGATTCGAATCTATCGCTCCTGGTAAGCCTGTAACGATGGCATTGAACCACAGCGATGGCACTTCCGAAACCATCGAATTGCTGCATACCTACAACGAACAACAAATTGAATGGCTGCGCGCAGGCTCAGCCTTGAATAAAATCCGTCAGGAAATGGGCGTTGCCTAATCCCTCTTGCGGATCAAAGTAAAGCAGAAAGCCTCTCAAGAAATTGAGGGGCTTTTGTTTTTTTGAGAAAAAGATTGAAAAAATGAAGAAAGAAGTGGAATTCCTCGTGGGAATGAATTATTTTTGAGAAAATTTCTCAAAATGATAGTAGAATTCACCGTAGGGAACTATCGCTCATTCAAAAACAAAGTTACCCTGAGCCTGGAGGCTGGGACAGTAAGTGAATTTCCAGAAAATACCTTTAAAGTAAAAAAGCTGAAACTGCTCAAAAGTGCCGTGGTTTATGGAGCCAATGCGAGTGGAAAATCCAACCTGCTGCAAGCAATCAGTACCATGCGCGAGGTATTGCTCAACAACTTTAGGAAGCAAAGTACTAATACCTTACCCGCTGAACCATTTTTACTGGAAGACAGTTGTGCCCAATTGCCCTGCTTTTTTCAACTAAATTTCATCATTGATGAGGTGCTGTACCGCTATGGTTTTGAAATAACTGCCGAAAAAGTGAGCTCCGAGTGGTTGTACCGCAAAAAAGCGAACATCGAAAAGCCCCTCTTTTTACGTGAAGAAGACGTCATTGAACTTTTTCCAGGGTTTGAAGAAGGCAAGGATTTGGAAGAAAGAACCTTGGACAATGGTTTTTTCCTGGCAGTTTGCGATGCATTCAATGGCGCCATTTCCAAAAAAATCATGCATTGGTTCAACAACCTGAGCATCATCTCAGGCGTGCACCACGATGGATACCGCACTCAAACCCTGGAAATGCTGGAAAATCCAGCTACCCATGATGACCTGAAAGCCTTGATTTCTCTACTTGATTTGGGTTTTGAAGACCTGGAACTGAGCAAAGATACCCCCGAAGAACCCCGAATGCTGCAAAGCATTTCCATGGTTGCTGAAAAATCGGTTCAATACATTACCCGTTCTCGGAGAAAGATCAAAACCATTCACAAGGTTTTTGATCAACAAGGGCTACAAATGCGAGAGCAAAAATTCGACCTGGATCAAATGGAATCCTCTGGTACCCAAAAGATATTTGACATCATTGGCCCTATCTTTTGGGTACTCAAGAAAGGTGGGATTGCCGTCATCGATGAATTGGATGCCAAGTTACACCCGCTATTGACCAGGGCTTTTATCCGCATTTTTAATTCGGAAGAAAATAACCCTCAGAACGCCCAATTGGTGTTTGCTTCGCACGACATCAACTTACTTTCTTATGGCCATTTTCGCAGGGATCAAATTTACTTTGTAGAAAAAGACCATTTTGGCGCTTCCAATCTGTATTCCCTGATCGAATTCAAAGAAGTGGGTCAAGGCAAAATCCGCAAAGACCGTTCCTTTGAAAAAGACTACATTCAAGGACGGTATGGTTCCATTCCATTTCTGGGAGATTTTTCAAAATTGATTCAACAATGGCAAGGAGAGGAAAAATTGACCGCGAATTAGGTTTTGGAAAAAAGGAAGTCCGTCCCAAGGCGTTTCGATCTGAGCGGAAATTTTTCTTGATTGTTTGCGAAGGTGAAAAAACGGAACCCAATTATTTCAAGGGTTTGAGTCAATTCATACCTCGGGGTACCGTTGAGCTGGTCTTAGACATCCACGGAACGGGGCGAAACACCCTGAGTTTGCTAGAAAAAATAAAAGCGATCCGCAAAAACAAGGAAGCAGAATACGATCGAACTTACGATGAAACCTGGGCGGTATTTGACAAGGATGATTTTCCGGATGAGCATTTTAATCGGGCAATCTTGATTGGCAGGAATGAACGTGCCCCAATTTTTTGCGCCTGGTCTAATGAAGCCTTTGAACTTTGGTTTCTTTTGCACTTCAACAATTACCCCGAGCCTATGGGGCGAAAACAATATGCTAAATTGCTGGAAAGGGAAATAAGCCAACTCATGAGCGGGCCGTTCAAATACGAAAAGAACAATGCGGCAATGTATACTCTTTTAAAAACGTTTGGGGATGAACCCAAGGCCATCGAGCGGGCCAAAACCTTGCATCAACAATATGAAGATGAAAACTTTGCAGCCCACAACCCCTGCACTCTGGTGTATCAACTGGTAGAAAAGCTATTAGAATTGAGTTCTTTTTAACCCATATGGACTTCCTGTCGATAAAATCTTGCCTTCCAGAGAAAAAAATGGACAGCTTAACGATTTGGTAACAATTTGACCGAACAAATAAAACTCTTGTTCGCAATCACCGACTTAATTTTTGAGAAATGAAAAAAGCAGGCATACTTCTCATTGGCTTTTTCTTGTTCAATCTTGGCTACGCAGAAGCTTCAGATGTAAAAACAGGAAACAAAGTAACACTCTCCACCGATTCACCCAACAACATTTATGTCGCTGCAGGCGAAGTAAATGTGAATGCCAATGTAGCCGGTGACCTGGTTGCTGCGGGGGGTCAAATTCACATCAATGGCATTACCCAGCAAGATGTATTGCTAACTGGTGGCAAAATCAGCTTTGATGGTCAAAGCGAAGGGGATGTACGCTTAATGGGCGGCGAGGTTCGCATTACGCAAAACATCAAAGGCGATTTAACCATTACAGGTGGCGAAATCAGTATCGACAAAGGGGTTACGATTGGCGGTGATTTGATCATCGTGGGGGGTGAAGTCAACCTTTTTGGGGATGTAAAAGGCAGAGTGTTCATCGCCGGAGGCAAATTCTTCCTCAATGGCAATGTAGAAGGCGGCATTGAAGCCAAAACGGCTTTCCTCGAAATAAACGGTCGCATCAATGGCGATTGTGAATTGGCGGCGCAAAAACTCATTCTGAATAGCCATGCCTTTTTTGGTGGCAATGTGAAATACTGGACGAAGCAGCACAGCCCCAGCTTTGATGGAAAATTGGCTGCTGGTGCAAAAGCAAAGTATGATTCCTCGCTCAAGCCAGATTGGCTGGATTGGGAATACAAGGCGGGAGATCTTTCCCAAAAAGTAAAGCGCGGGGTTGGTTTCTTTCAGGTATTCAGTGGCCTGTTGATGACCCTGTTGTTGATCGCCTTTGGAGATAAACTGTTTACGCGCTACGCCGGTCAAGCCAGTAAAAACGCCGGACCAGCCTTTGGCTTAGGTATGTTGCTGTTGTTTGGTATCCCGATCCTTTCAGGCATTGCTTTCATCACGATCATTGGGATTCCTGTGGGCGTCGTTGGCATGGGTGCTTATGGCATCATGCTGAGCATGTCTACCGCATTACCGTCTGTTATTGCTGCTTATGAGTGGCGGAAGCTGAAAGATCAAAATTGGACAAAAGGCGGTGTAACCCTAGTTGCCGTGGGCATCTTCCTGGGTTTGCGTTTGGCCTCCAGAATTCCTGTTTTTGGCTGGCTGCTGTCCTTCATTGCTGCTGCGGTTGCCTTCGGATACATCTACATGATCATCCGCAAGAAAATTGATGTTGAAGCTGCTGCAAAGTCAGACGACGAGGATCATAAAGACGGCGAGGATTTTGTGTAATTGAATCCAGTTGTCCCGAATTAAATTCTGAACGCATCACTTAAGCCTAAAGTGAAGATATTCTTTGCTTTAGGCTTAATTATTGGTTGGATGCAGGGCCAATCATACATCCTTCCAGCAGAGCAATCAGCTCTTCCATTTTCTTCTTTGGCAAGCGAGGATTGCAGCGCTCTAGCCTCTTGAGCAGGGTGATGCCAACTTGGGGAGTACAAATGGCCTGTTCTACCAATTCTTTGATGACCCATAAAGAACCGAATACGGTCAGGCCATTGTCTTGCGCTTCTTTGCGCAGGTCGCCGTCGCCACTGAGCAGTGGGCATTGGCGTTGTACCGCCAGAAAAAGCACGGATTTATCGGTAAGGCGTTTGAGGTTGCGGCGGGTGTGAAAGCGGAGGATGTTCAGCATCTCTTCGCCGCTAAAATCGATGATTTCGACCCCCTCTGATGTCAAGAACCGATTCAGAGTGGCCTTTTGTTCGGGATGATTGATTTCATTGACCACAAACCCGGTTGTCAGTATCCGGTATTCCAGTTGCATGAAGTATTCCAAAGCCCCGGCTTTGATCAGGTCAATGAACACGTTTGTATCGGTGATGATGAGGTCTTTCATGCCAATTGCTCCAGTTTGTCCCGAAATTCGCCCAGGTTCATCTCTGCCAGATGAGCGGCATGATTGATCGAAATGACTTCTTGCCCTATTGCCCGATACAGCAATTGGATGAAGCGCCGAGGGCGCTCACGACCCCCAAAATCTCCTGGTTCGTTGCGGTGATAGCCTTTCACCCGGTAGTTGGTATTGAGTCTGCGGTAAGTATTGGCATTGATGATGCCCAGGTGCAATGCCCTGGGAAACAATGCTGCAATGGAAATCCCCCAGCGCTCTTTGATCAATTCCAATTCTTGCAAAAAGAAATGAAAACGCTCTTGTGCCATTTCCGTACGTGCAATTTCGGCAGGATAAAGCACTGCTGAGGCAAAAGTATGGCAAAGCCGCTCCACGTCTTTTTCTTCCAATCGGGCATCAAAAGGCAGGCTATGGTGGGCCAGCTCATGCAAAGCCGTGAAACGCTTGCGCACTGCATTGTGCTTTTTATTGAGCACAATCACCTTGTGTCCTTGCACCAGGGCTTTGAGTCCATCAAAGGCGTCGTCGGCATCAATTTCCAAAACTTTGAAGCCGTGGTCTTCCAACATTTCGATCACGCTGGGAATGGGGTCTGAGCCCAGGTTCCATTGCTTGCGCAAGGATTCTGCCGCAATTTGTGCATCCGCAGCATTGGATACTGGCACTTCGTACTGAAAATCGCTGAGGTGTAGCGGAATATTCAACAGATTTTCCAATTCCAGGAAGCGTTCCAGAAAAGCACGGGCTTTCTCGATTACCGCTACTTCGGCGGTTTTGCTGAGGCGGGATATTTTTTTGCGAAACTCAATTCCTTGCAGGTCGATTTTCACCTCTGGCTCTGAAAAGAAAAAATCTACTGTTACACTCAAGGCATTGGCCAAACGGATCAATACAGTGCTGCCGGGCAACATTTCTCCTTTCTCATACTTGTTGAGCGCCTGCCGGGTTACGGCATTCTCCATTTTGTCGGCTAAGTCTTTTAGCGACAATCCTGCCATTTTTCGGGCACTCGTAAGCCGTTGACCAAATAGATTTTCCATCGTTTGTTCCTTTCCCCTTGGATAAATTCAATTAAACTGATGTGGTTTTTACAATCCAGAATCTAGTTGACAAAATTACAATAAAAATTAAATTTGTCAACCAAAATTGAAAACATTTTTTTGAATTTTAAAACTAGAATTTTGAATGGAGCAAGGGATTTACCAGTATCGATGGCGAGAGAAAGTAGACGATTTGTGCGCATGGGAGCGCGCGTAAAGGATGCTTAAACCAGGTTTAGATACAAGGTGTCGTCTTTCAAATAGCGGTCAATCACTCTGGGAAAGGCGTATAGCCCAAGTTCTTCGCGAGGGATTGACACCCAATTGTTGGGCAGATTTGATTCGATGGCACTAAGTTCAAGTTCCCAAAACCGCACATTGACAATCTGGTGGGTCAATAGTTGCTGAAAAACCTGGGTGCCTGCGCGGGGAATAGACAGTTTCAACCCCATCCAATTTGTTTGTATTTTTTGGTGCAAATCGGGCCATTCCATTTCCAGCGATTCCGTTTCCAGTAGTGGAAACTGGTAAAGATCTTGCCAAATGTCTTTTTCTTCCCGCTTCTGGATAAAGACTAGTCCCTGGTGATTGAGGATCAGGTAGTGAAAAAACCGGGTGGTTTTGACTATTTTTTTGGACTTTACGGGCAGTTCTGCAATCCGTTTTTCATTGAAGGCGATGCACTGATCTGCCATTAGGCATTGCTGACACTTGGGGTTGCGGGGCAAACAAACTGTGGCCCCGAAATCCATGATGGCCTGATTGTACAAACCTGGTGCTTCCTGCTCAAGAAGCGACTCGGCCAACTGTGCGAATTGCTTTTTCCCCTGAGTACTGTCCTGTGGAGTGCTGATGCCAAAAAAGCGCGCCAACACCCGAAACACATTCCCATCCAATACTGCATGTGGCAAATTAAAGGCAAAAGAAGCAATGGCGGCGGCGGTATAGGGCCCAACGCCTTTCAGGGCAAGTATGCCTTCGTAAGATTCAGGAAATACGCCATTTAACTCATTGGCAACATAACGCGCGGCCGCAAGGAGATTGCGGGCTCGGGAATAGTACCCCAGACCTTCCCACAATTTCATCACCTCATCATCGGGGGCAGCAGCCAAGTCTTGTATGCGCGGATAAGCTTCCACAAAACGCAAGTAATAATTCATGCCCTGCTCTACGCGGGTTTGCTGTAAAATAATTTCGGAAAGCCAGATGTGGTAAGGATCCTGAATGGCCTTCCAGGGCAAGGGACGATCGCTTGGCTTGTACCAGGCCATTAAACTGCGTTGAAAAAAACGCTGCTGATTCATTTAAAAAAATTAGGCGATGAAGAGAATACTCCATCGCCAAAGTTAGCTATCTATAGAATAAATAGGGAAGTATCGGGTGATTTCAAAGAAAATCAAATGGGCAATTATATCTTGTAGCGAAGCAAGCAAGCGCAAGCAAAGCTAGTTGAACAATTATTCGAAATCCAGTGAAGATTCTGTATAACGCTTACCGATCAAGTCTTTAAGTTCTTTACGGGCAAAGAAAATACGACTCTTCACGGTACCAAGTGGCAGATCCAGGTAATCGGCGATCTCCTGGTATTTGTATCCCTGGTAGTGCATAAGGAAGGGAACCCGAATGCTGTCGTCCAACTTCTCCACCAAGCTTACGAGTTCTTTCATCATGATACTGGATTCTGCACGATTGGAAATCGTATTGACAGAAGAGTTGATGTAATACAAATTGTCTGTGGAATCGACAATGGTATTCGCTTTTGCCTTTTTGCGGTAGTTGTTGATGAAGATGTTCTTCATGATGGTAAACAACCACGCTTTAAAATTGGTACCCGGGCGAAATTTATCCATGTTGGTCATTGCTCGGTATGCCGTCTCCTGATAAAGGTCTTTGGCGTCTTCGGCATTCTTGGTCAGGTTGAATGCAAAGGAATGGAGCAAAACGGACATTTTATCTAGCTGGGTATGGAATTCTGTTGCTTGAGACATGCTTGCTGATTTTGTTTAACCTTGAAAGCATCCAATCGCTTTCGTTGAATCAAAATTAGACAATAGTTAAACAAAATGCAAAATTACAGACCTTTTTCTGACCAATAAGATGATTTTATTTTCAACCATTGTGCTAAATTTTTACAAAATTCTCTAAATCAATTAATTAAAGTTAATAAAAAATCAACCAATAAATATTTTATTTTCAGAAAAAAATGAAAGATAAGTCTGATTTTCGGAATTTTTGATTTCATACTTCTTGAATTTTAATGCTCGTTAAACAAAATGCTCGTTCTGGACATCCAGAACGAGCATTTTGTTTAACTTTTTTCAAGAGAGGAGAAATGTCTACTTTTGAGCAGTTTGGATCAATCGCAACGCAACGAAAGAGAAAACAATATTCGGCAACCAGGCGCCCAACCACACCGGGATGGTTTGTCCCAGGGCGAATACGTTGGTAAATTTGGACAAAAAAACGAAAATGGCCCCGATCCCGATTCCTAAAGCCAGGTGAAACCCAAAGCCACCGCGTACTTTGCGGGAAGCAATGGCCATCCCGATAAAAGTCAGAATGAAAATGGTAGCGGGATCAGCAGTACGACGATACAGCTCAAACAGGTACTTGCGGGTGTTGCTGGCGCCTCGTTCATTTTGTTGCTGGATGTATTTCATCAAGCGAGGAGTCGTCATCATGCTTTGTTGGCTGGTGTAATCCACAAAATCTTCAGGAAATAAACTCAGGGTTGTATCTATTGATTCTGCTGTGTGCATTTTCAATGCTTCTCTCAAACCCTTGAATGTGTGTGTGCTGTAATCCCAAAGTCTCCATTTTTTGGTTTCCGGCATCCATTCTGCCCGATCTGCTTTGGTGTAGCTTACCAGTTCCTGACCTTTAAAATGTTCGATCCGAAAATCGCGGGCTGTACTGTCACTTTTGCTGTAAAAGCCGATGAAAACCTTCGTTCCTGGAGCTACAAAGAGGTGGATATTGGCCGTTTTTCCTTTGTCGTCTGTTTTGTCAATGTATTTGTGGGTAATGTCCTGGCGGTATTTCTCCCCAATGGGCATAATGAAGTGGGTACAGATGAGATAAAGCAAGGTTAAAAAACCCGCGCCCAAAAAATAGGAACGCATCAGGCGGTTAAAACTGACACCTGCATTGAATATCGAGATGATTTCAGAGCTGTAAGCCATGCGAGAGGTAAAAAAAATCACCGCAATCAGGGTACACACCGACCACAATTGCCCTCCAATCCAGAGCATAAAACTGGGATAGTATTGCAGGATGATCTCTGCATTCGAAATGGGTTCCTCTATAAATTTTTCCACTTTTTCACTGAAATCCAGAATCACGGCAATCATCAAAAAAATGAGAATGGTAAAAAAGAAGGTCGCCAAAAACTTTTTAATGATGTACCAATCCAGAATCTTTACGTAGCTATTCATGCCTTAAAAATTGAATTACAAAAGTAGTTTATTTAGAGGAGTACCCAAACCTACATTGTGTACATAGTTTTTTTGGGAAAACGATAAAAAAGTTGTAAAATCGTCGTTCATAACGAAACGTTTCCCGGTGAATTCAACATTTCTAACCTCACGTTTTTTTTTGGCTTGCGGTGCCTTGATTCTGGTAATGGCACTTGGTTTTGCTGTGCCGGTTCTTTTCCCCATCGCTCAATTTTTGTTGTTCATTTTTATCGCAACTGTTTTGGCAGATTGGATGCTGCTTTTTCAAGCCTCGGTTGCGTTGAGCGGAACCCGGCGTCTACCCCGCATGCTGAGTCTGGGTGACGAAAATCCAATTTACCTCGATCTAGGGAATGACTCCACACTCCTGCTGAAAGTAAGCATCATCGACGAACTACCGATTCAGTTTCAGGTACGTGACTTTTCAAAAAAAATCACTTTACAAGCTGGCGAATTCGCTTCTGTGCGTTATGATCTGCGGCCTCTGGAACGCGGAGAATACATTTTTGGCGCAACCAATTGCTACATTTCCGGCTTTTTGGGCTTGATTGAACGGCGCATCAAAATCAATGAAAAACCCATGCGGGTGGCAGTGTATCCGTCGATTATCCAGATGAAACAAATGGAAATGCGGGCATTTGAACGCATTACCACCCGGGAAGGCATCAAGCGCATTCGACGGATTGGCCACAGCTACGAATTTGAACAAATCAAAAATTATGTGGCAGGAGATGATTTTCGCAGCATCAACTGGAAAGCCAGTAGCCGCAGAGATGGCCTGATGGTCAACCAGTTTGAAGATGAACGTGCCCAACAGGTCTATTGCCTGATCGACAAAAGCCGCGTCATGAAAATGCCTTTCAAGGGCTTGAGTTTGGTGGATTATGCCATCAACGCTACCCTGGCCATCTCAAACATCATCATCAAGAAATACGACAAAGTGGGATTGATTACCTATTCAGATAAAATTGGAGCCACCATCAAGGCCGACAACCGCCCAACCCAATTGAATTTTATCATGAATGCCTTGTACAATGAGAAGGAACGTGGGCTGGAGGCGAATTATGAATTGCTGTTTCACATTAGCAGCAAACTCATCAACGGGCGGAGTTTGATTCTGCTGTTTACCAATTTTGAAAGTGCTTTTGCGTTGGAGCGGGCACTACCCATTTTGCGGCGCATCAATCGGCGGCATCTGCTGGTCGTGGTATTTTTTGACAATACCGAAATTCGCGAATTCGCAGAACGCGATGCGGCTGATCTGGAAGGGATTTACCAACAGACCATGGCACGTAAGTACCTGAGCGAAAAAGCACAAATGGTACTTACCCTAAGACAATACGGCATTCAATCCGTACTTACCCGGCCTGAAGACCTATCCATCAACACCATCAACAAGTATTTGGAACTAAAAGCAAGAGGCTTGATTTAGAGACGAAAGATGAGAAATGAACCCCCTTCAATTCTGGCCCAATTCTCATCTTTTATCTCTCAGCGTTATTCCTTACTCTTCTAGGTGAGGAATATGCTGCCCCCCAACAATGCGAGAGACAGGATTGCCAGCCAGAGGCGCAAATCCTGGGTGTAGTGATTTTGCTTTTGGTTTGTCACATTCGTATTGGGTTGTTTGCAGAATGTTTTTGTCTCTACTATTAAACCAAAAAGGATGCCAGACCGACGAATTAAGAAAAAATAATTATATTTTTATTAGACACACTTGTAATGAATTGATTATAAGATCTTTTTAACCTTTATTGCACCCATTGCATTTAGAGACTTCCATTGGAGGATGTACATGCCTTCGGGCATTCCCGCCAGGTCAAGTTGGTTTCCGTTCCTTCGGACTGGCCAATTCTTTCCCCTAAAATCGAGCAAGGCCAAATCAACCTGATCCAAATCGAAGGGTAAAATCAGATGAAGTTTGTCATTGGTAGGATTTGGAAACACTTTGGCATGAAATGAAGTAACCTGATCGAAACAAATGGCCTGGATTGCCGACCAGGCCACTGTGCCATCCAGATCTACAATTTTTAAGCGATAGTAATTGCAGCCAAAACGGGGCGCGGGGTCCAGAAATTGATAAAATCGGGCTTCAAAGCTATCCCCTTGACCACTGAGGCGGCCAATCTCTTCGAAAATCATGCCATCCGCGCTTCTTTCAATGGAGGTATATTCGACATTGGTTTCTGTTGCCGTCTCCCACTGCAAGGATACGGTTTGGTTGGCTTTTTCAGTAGCACTAAAGTCAACCAGACTGATGGGTAAAAACCGCGAACCAGAAATTTGAACATTGTCAATCCTCAACGTTGCGGCCATTGCGGCTGGATCTTGCCCGTATGGATGAATGCGCAGCCCTATACTCGCACCCTTGGGCAAAACAATGCCCAGTCCGACCCCACCGCCGCTGCATCCGCCTGGACCAAAACCGCCATAGGTCAACAATCCAAAATCCCCAACCGAGGTATAATAGGAGACCGCAAAACTTTGAGGTCCGGATGAAGAAGACAGGCTGGACGAAAAACTGAAGTCGGAAATCAGCAAATCCATGGTTTTGGCAGTGAGGGTGAATTCCAAATATTCTCCATCCGAATAGGTATCCGAAGTAGACCAAAAATTGGTGGCCCAAGTATTTTGACCCGAACAAACCGCTGGAGTACCTACGTTGTTGCCGCCAGATTGGTAAGCATCAGCCCCACTGCAAGAAGGTGCAGTGTAAGAGGCCCGAATCGGTATTGAAGCAATGGCTGAGGTAACATTTTCAAACGACCATTCGGCCAAGGATTGTCCATTCAGCGCAAAGCCCAACCAGAGCGCGCAGATTGCGCACCAACATGTTTTCATTTGCATTATTTTTGAATTGAAAAAAATGTGGGCGAAGAACAAAACTGACGCAAACATAAACAATCGCCGGGGCTGAATCAAGTCTAACCCTGGCGATCAAGATTGGCCAAAAAGGGACACTAATTGAGTATTTACAATTACAAGATATTGATTTTAAAAATTTTACACAAAAAAAACTAGTTCCTCTCAAGCGAACTGCACTGGAACCAAGGCTGTTCAAGTGTCGGCTGTTCATGGTGCTGCTCAAAGCGTTACTTCTTGGCCCAGTTCCGGGATTTCTACGGCTGCAAACCCTACACTGAGCAATAGCTCCCGAAAAGATTTTTGGGTATCGTAATCCCCGTGCACCAGAAAAATCTTTTTGGCGGTATCGCGCTGGTTGCGCAAAAACTCCACCAATTCCAGTTTGTCTGCATGTGCCGAAAAAGAGTCCATAACCTCAACGTCAGCTTTTACGGGTTTAAAATCGCCAAAAAGTCTCAGTTCTTTGGCACCATCCCTTAGTCGACCTGCTGGGGTATTTGGGGTGGCATAACCCACAATCAGCACCGTATTCCTGGGGTTGTCGATGCCGTGGTACAAGTGGTGTTTGATGCGGCCCACATTGCCCATCCCGGAAGAAGCGATGATGATGCAAGGTTCTTCAGAAACATTGAGTTTTTTGGAGTCTTCGGTTTGGCGGATGTAATTCAGGCCATTGAATCCAAAGGGGTTTTCATCAATGGTAAGATAATCCGACAGTTCTTCGTCAAAACACTCGGGATGGGAACCGAAAATCGCAGTGGCATTGATGGACAATGGACTGTCTACATAAACCGGAATCCTCGGGAGCTTCCCTTCATTGGCCAGTTTGTCCAGAATGTACACGATCTCCTGGGTACGGCCCACACTGAATGCGGGTATGAGCAGCTTGCCCCTTTTCTCCACGCAAGTATGGCGAATGATTTGCAAAAGGCGATCGGTTTCTTCTGGAGCTTCTTCATGGGTGCGATCACCGTAAGTAGACTCACAAATGACGTAGTCCATTGCTGGCATGGGTTGTGGATCGCGCAGAATGGGGCGGTGCGGGCGGCCAACATCACCACTAAAACCCAAATTGATGGTGCGGCCATTTTCTATTATGCTCAGGCTTACGTTGGCGCTGCCCAGAATGTGGCCTGCGTCTCGAAACATCACTTCTACATTGGGATGAACCTTGAATTTTTTCTCGTACGGATAAGAGATGAAAAGCTCCATCGTGGTGTGTACATCTGCCCGAGTATAAATCGGCTCTTCAAAGGCGATATCGTCAAAATTTTTGTTCTTTTTTGACTGTTGCTGCTTGTATTCTACTTCGCGTTCCTGGATCATTGCGCTGTCCATGAGCATCAGTCCGCTCAAGTCGCGAGTGGCGTGGGTTGCATGAATGGATCCTCGAAAACCGTCTTTAACCAGTTTGGGAATGCGCCCTGCGTGGTCGATGTGGGCATGTGACAGGATCAGGCAGTTGATTTCTGCTGGATCAAAAAGCCACTTTGCGTTGAAATCTTCGAGGTTTTTATCGGCGCCTTGATATAGGCCGCAGTCCAGAAGGATTCTGAATCCATCTTCCAGGGTAATCAAATGGCAACTTCCGGTTACTTCCCGGTCTGCACCGCAGAATTTTATTTTCATTAGAGCTGATTTCGTTTAGGGTGATGAATTCCAGGTCTAATGTAAAATAAAAATGCCATTCCAGCAGAACTATGTCTTGCTAAAATGGCAGATGTGGAATTATAAATGATTGAACAGAATTAATTCGCAATCAGCTTGATTCCTCCGTAATTGACATTGGCCTTAATCATTGGGGAATCGCCTTTGCCAACATGTCCCTTTACGACGTGAGAAGTAGGTTTTTGTACTTCATAGGTCACATCCATCGCTTGGGGATAACGTACACCGGCGTAATTGGCGGCGGCATCCAGTTGATAGCAGCAAAGATCAGGCAGTACCTTGAGGATTACATCCGTGTAGTTGGCTTTCACCGTGGCATTGGTCAATCCTTTGGAAAACGATACATTGCAACTGCCATAATTCAGATCGAGATCCAGGCTCTTGGAAATATCGCCCATCGAAACCGAGTTGTACTGGCCGCTGATGTTGACAACGCCAGCGTTGGTGGCTGCAAACTTGCTGTACATGCCCGTGGCTTTCAGGCTTTTTACATTGCCCAGGTTGTAATTGTCGTACTTGGCGGTGGTAGTCAAAGAATTCAGTTTGGGCGCGTTCAAACCCGAGTAGGCACTATTGACGGTGAGGTCGTTGGCATCGCTGACGGTTAATTTTGAATAGCTCAAGCCAATGTAGGCATCTTCAGCCTGGCCGATGGTGCCATTGCCGTAGGCCAATTCAAAGTTGGAGCCGTTTCCGACAGATTCGGTTTTGAAATTGCCGTATTTGACGGTGAGTTTGGTTTTGCCACTCACTGATGCCAGGTAAACATCTCCGTAGCGTTGGTCTACTTGTAGGTTGATGGTGGCAGGTACGTATACTTCGTAGTTGATTTTGTAGTCGGCCTTGCCGTTGTCCCAAATCCAGGAACGCCTAATGGCTTCGATCGCGGTTTCGGCCTTTACGTAATCAGCGCCATTGGAAAAATTGACACTGATGGAGTTGAAAACTTTCTGGGCATCCTCTTCCGTACCTTCTTTGACAACGATGGTAACGGCGATTTTCACGCGGTTTTTATCCCAGGTTTTCACCTCAATTTTTCCATACTTGTTGCTCAAGTAAGTGGTTCCGTTGGCGGAAATGTCAAACTCTCTTTTGATGGATTTGGTAAATTCGCCTGAAGTAGTGAAACTGCACAAAGAACAGGCGATCACACTACACAGCATCAACATCGAAAGAGCTTGTTTCCAATCATAAACTGACTTCCTCATTGCTCGTGGTTTTTTTGGGTTGCGGTTTGGACGTCCGCATTTGCTCCAATACCCGCTCCAGAATGGCGACTTTGGTTTGATAAGTTTGAATCATGGTTGCAATGATTTCCTCTTCCTGGCCTTTGGGGGCTACGCAGAGTTCTTCTTTCAGCTCGGCCATTACCTGATCCATTTTTTTCATGTCGGCCATGAAACTTCCATTTGGCTCATAACGGGCCAACTGCTGAACCTTGGTGCTGATTTGCTGCCGGTAGTACTGCTCCAACTCTGGGTATTCGGGATTCACTTGCTCAATGATGGCGACAGGATCTGCCTGTTGCCAGCGGGTGAGCATGCTGCCTCCAATACCCCCAACCACCAAAATGGCTGCCACTGCTGCTGCCAACTTAAAAAACCGCTGTAGGGTGAGGGGGCTACTGCTCGAACGTTTGTTTAACTTACGGTCGATGTCGGCCCACACCTTCAAGCTGGGAATCGCGTCATCAAATGCTTCGCGGTTGTCCAAAACAAAATTTTCAATTACATCTCGTTGCATGATAAAAACAAATTTGAAACACAAAACTCAACAAACTAACAATCAATACACAAAACTCAAAACCCCAACGCCCTCCGTTGGTTTTGTTGGGTCAAAATATCTCTTAGCCGCTGTTTTGCCCGACTGTATTGTGATTTTGAAGTCGCCTCGGTGATCCCGAGGATTTCTCCAATTTCCTGGTGGTCATATCCCTCCAGCATGTAGAGGGAAAAAACCACCCGATAGCCGTCGGGCAACTCAAACAGCGCATTTTTTATGGCTTCAACGCTCATCCCTTCTGCACTGGCATCCAGGTGATCATCGGATTTAATGTTGCCGTGTTTGTCTTCCAACTCACTGAATTGCAGGCGCCTTTTTTTGAGCGCGTTGATGCAATTGTTGACCACAATCCGCTTGATCCAGGCTCCTACTGCCGATTCAAATTTGAAGGTATTCAGCTTGGTGAACACATCCAGGAAAGCATTTTGTAAAATGTCTTCCGCCTCGAATTCGTCTTTCACCATCCGCAAACAAATGTTGTACATCGACCTGGAATAAAGACGGTACAACTCGAACTGCGACTGTCGGTCGCCTCGTTTACACTTCTCTACCAGTTCGCGGTGTGTATTAACGTAATCCAATTTTACAATCTTATAGGTTGCTAAGTAACGCAGAAAAATAAGCTACCCGATTTTTTGCGTCATACTTAAGGTCAGGTTTCCTCTCTACAGGTCTATTTACTTCCAAGGACAACAAGTGTTAAAAAGGGTTGCACGTAAAATAAAAAAGTTTGGACGGAAATGTTCTTCTGCCCAAACTTTTTCATTTTCAACCCAAAAATCGGTGGTTTATTTTTCGATTACCACTTTTGCACTCAGCACTTCCTGGTTGATAGTGATTTTGTAAAAGTAGTTTCCAGCGGGCAATTGGCTGCCATTCAGCTCATTGGTATAAACGCCGGGAGCCGCTTTATCGTTGCGGATGACCTTGACCAATTTTCCATCGGCACTGTACAAGCTGATGTTCAGTTGGGCAGTTTCGGAGAGGGAATAGTGCAAGGTATTCGTTTGCTGAAATGGATTGGGGTACAAGCCCAACAAGCTAAAGGAAGAAGTCTTCAACTTTGCATTCCGCAAGGAAGTAGCTATCGGAGGATTAAGCGGTGCTGCTACATCCAAAACGGTTTTGGCCGCACTGGCCGCGCTGGCTTTACGGAGACGGTTTTCACCATTGCGGCTTGACCATGCCTCCACAAAACGCTCGGTATTGGCTGGCTTCAACACATCGCTGAAATAGTAATTGGCTTGTACGCTATCCGCCTTGATGTCGAGGATAAAGTGGCCATTTTCTACCAGATCTACGAATTTCAAGTGCGGATTGGGAACTCCCAAATTGGCGCCAGGAAAAGGCACAATTGACGTATTCATTTGCTTTTGTAAGGCCAGTGCAGTGGGACGGCTGCCCAGGTTTTCGTCAAAGTTGGCAGAAGTGATACTTGGCGTCATGAATTCAACGGCCAAAGAACCTTGTCCGGTAGCTGGATTGTATCCAGGGTTGGCCGTATAGTTCGGTAATTTGCCAATACCGGGTAAATCAAGAATGGTAAGGTTATTGGGTTTTTCTGGTACATCGTACGCAAAAGAACAATGAAAATCTCCAGTCAGCATCACTACGTTGTTGATTTTGTTGTTTTTGAGGTGGCGCAAAATCTGTGCGCGTTCAGCAGGATATCCGTCCCAGATGTCGAGAAACAGGCCTTCCAGACTTTCAAAAGTAAACGCCGGATTGTTGAGGCCAAAGGCAGCCCAACCCACGTTGAATTCTGCAAACATCACCTGCTGTCCGATTACTTTCCAGCGGGCTTTGGAAGTTGACAATTCATTGAGCAACCAGGCTTTTTGGGCTGCGCCCAAAATGGTGCGGGTAGTATCTTGAAGTGCAGGGTTGCTGATGCTGGCCAATTGTAGTTCGCGGCCTTCAAGTCGGGTATCCAACATCAACAGATCCAACAGGTTTCCGTAAGAAATTTTGCGGTAAACCGAAAACTGCGCGTTGTCGCGAATCGGCATCCATTCAAAATAAACCTGCTTGGAAATGGCTTTGCGCGCATTCCAATCTCCTTCGTTGGTCTGGTGGTTTTCGGCACCGTCTTTGTATGCATCATTGGCGCTTTCGTGATCGTCCCATACGGTGATGAATGGATGCTGCTGGTGGATGCGGATCAAGCTGGAATCCAAACGGTACAAAGAATAACGGGTACGGTAATCCGCCAAGGAAAGAATTTCGGTTTTGGGCTCCAATGTCCGGGTTTTTGCTACGGTAGTATCTCCATATCCCCCTTGAGCGTATTCGTAGATGTAGTCACCGAGGTGAATGATGGCATCAAGGTCGCGGCGCTCAGCCAAACGCTGATACACGTTAAAGTAACCCGCCTGGTAATTGGAGCAGGTAACTACGCCAAACTTCAAATGGCGGTTTTGATCAGCAGTTGGGGTCGTTTTGGTTTTGCCAGTAAGCGAATTGCGGCCCAGTGCTGTAAATCCGTAATAATAGGTAGTGCCTGCCTGCAAGCCTGTCACGTCGATCTTTACGGTGAAATCACGCGCAACGTTGGTGGTAAAACTACTGTTGCGTACCACATTTTTCAGTTCCGGATCGGTTGCTACCCGCCAGCGCACTTCAATTGGGCCTCGTTCGGGTGACTCAGGTGTAACCCGCGTCCAAATGATGACGCGATCTTCCAGGGGATCTCCACTGGCTACGCCGTGAAAAAACGGCGCCCACTGGGGATTGGCGGTGGTCAAATCCAGGCGGTTTTGAACGGTGGCACCGTGGAATGGGTTCTGGTCATTTTGCCCAAAGGCTACGCTGATAGCAAAGCAAAATAAAATTGCAAGGAAAGGTGATTTCATTGGAATGGTTGTTTTTGTATCATTTCCTCAAAGGAAAGCGAGAAGAATGAACTAAATATAAATGCATGGTTAATTCTGTACACAGATGTCGCATTTAAGTCTATCCAAATGGAATTAAAGTCTAAAACCTGGTGAAGACTATCGACAAGTTGCCTATTTTTAGGAGTATTAACCAAAATCCAAAAATCTATTTATGAGCGCACATGAAATCGATTACCACATCCATGGCGAAGAGATGCAGTTTGTGGAAATTGAACTCGACCCAATGGAGACCGTGATCGCGGAAGCTGGTAGCTTCATGATGATGGACGAGGGCATTGAGATGGCTACAATTTTCGGTGACGGGAGTCAATCTGACACTTCAGGGCTTTGGGGCAAGTTGCTTTCGGCAGGCAAGCGCCTGATCACTGGCGAAAGCTTGTTCATGACCGCCTATACCCACGCCGCAGCCGGCAAAAAGCGCGTTTCTTTTGCTGCACCTTATCCCGGAAAAATCATTCCCCTGGATTTGAGCAAATTGGAAGGAAAAATCATCTGCCAGAAAGATGCTTTCCTATGCGCCGCCAAGGGTGTTGCCGTAGGTATTGAGTTTTCTCAAAAATTAGGCCGTGGTTTTTTTGGTGGAGAAGGCTTCATCATGCAAAAACTGGAAGGCGATGGCATGGCCTTTGTACATGCAGGGGGCAGCATCATTGAGAAAAAACTGGAACTGGGCGAAGTTCTAAAAATTGATACAGGTTGCCTGGTGGCTTTTACCCGGGATATTGATTACGACATCGAAATGGTGCGCGGAGTACGCAACATGATTTTCGGCGGCGAGGGCATTTTCTTTGCCAGGCTGGAAGGCCCCGGTACTGTCTGGATTCAATCGCTGCCCTTTAGCCGACTGGCTGATCGGGTACTTCAAGCTTCTCGCCATTATGGCAAAGGCGGCAAGGATGAAGGCAGCATTTTAGGCACTTTGGGAAATTTGCTAGACGGCAATTGATGATTAAGTACTGATGATCGCTCCTAAGTCGTATTTTTGAACATGCTAATCATCGTTCGAATCTTAATACTGCTTTTCATTATTGCCCTGATGGTTTTTATGGGGCACCTTTCAGTGCGCATTGACAAGCGGAAGAGAAGGGAAAAATACCGCAATTTTTTTCAGGATACCCTGGGGTCGATTTGGACCACAGGCGGGGAAAGTTTTCTACCTGTACCTTCTCTAAAAGTAGAAGTAGACCCTTATTGCGAGCGTTTAAGGAAAAAGCGCAACCTAATTGTGGCGCTTTTTTGGCTAATCTGGATTTTTATTGTGGTCTTTTTTATCGTCTTATAAAAAAAGGGAAACACCCAATCCATCGGTGCTTCCCTTTTTTTATTGGAAGTTGATTTGCGTTAATTCTGCGCAATCAAATCGTGCATGATGCGCAAGGTTTCACGGATGTAAACGTCTTTTGAAACCCCCTCGATAAAGTCTTTGTTTCTGGCTAAAGTCTTTTCGTTGTCTGGGCTGCTTTCCATTTTCTTGGCGTCCAGGGCAATGTTGCGTACTCCTTTGTTGATCACATCCTTGAAGGCATTCCGGAAATCGTTGGACAGCTTTTCCTCAGCTGTTTCATCCTTGCGGAATTGATCTATATTGAGCATGATGGAAGAGTTCTTGCGTTCTGCTTCGATGTATTTGGCATGGCTCAATATTTTTTGGAAACCAGGATCTTGCTCCAGTCGCGCTTTACTGCGGCGCTTCAGCTCTTCCAGATTTTTGATTTTGAAGGCATTCTGGCTATAGTTTGCGGCTGCAATTTCAGTCCAGTTCAATGGATAGTCCTCTTCGCGCTCGCCAACGGGCAGGTAGTGGTAAGTATCCGGCAAGATGATATCGGGGGTTACACCGCGCAATTGGGTAGAACCACCGTTGATGCGGTAAAACTTCTGGAGGGTAATTTTGATATCGCCCAATGGCTTGAACTGTTCGTACCCGCTGATGGCCTGATCGAGGTTGAATACCCGTTGTACTGTTCCTTTCCCGTAAGTGGATTTACTGCCCACTATCACGGCGCGGCCATAATCCTGCAAGGCTGCTGCCATAATTTCGGAGGCCGAGGCCGAGAAAGAATTGACCATGATGACCAGTGGGCCAGCGTATTGGACTGCCGGGTTGCGGTCGTAATTGATTTCGGGCTGATCAGTGCGACTCTTCACCTGTACAATTGGGCCACTTTCGATGAAGAAACCCGACATTTTCACCACATCGTTCAATGATCCACCGCCATTATTGCGCAAGTCGATGATCACCCCTTTAACATTTTCGCCCTTGAGTTTTTCCAATTCCTTGGCAACGTCGGGTGCGCAAAAGCGGCCATCTGAGCGTTGGAAATCGGCATAAAACTTGGGCAAATAAACGTATCCTACCTTTTCTTCAGGTGTAGCGCCATCCAGAATCAGCGATTTGACATAGCTTTCTTCAAATTCCACTACATCTCTGATGATGCTGATTTCCTTGGTGCTGCCGTCTACTTTTTTGATCATCAGGCGCACTTTGGTGCCTTTCTTGCCCCGGATATGCGTCACTACTTCATTGGTCAGCATGCCTGTGAAATCAACCCATTCGCCGTCGTCACCTTGGGCAGCTTTGAGGATGAAATCATTTTCTTGTAATTCCTTGCCTTTCCAGGCAGGTCCTCCGACCACCACTTCGGAAACTTTGGTAAAATCCCCTACATTTTGCAGGCGAGCACCAATCCCTTCCAGGCGACCAGAAATATTCAAATCAAAGTCTTGCTTGTCGGCAGGTTCCAGAAAATCGGTATGTGGATCGTAGAGGTGCGTAAAGCAATCGAGGTAAAGGCTCAATCGGTCGTTGCGCTTGGTTTTGCTCAATCGGATGTACCAGTCATCATAACTCTTGAGCAACGCTTTGCGGGCTCCGATCTCGATGCTATCGGGAGTGCTTGGTGCGGCGGTTTCTCCGGATTTGGCAGATTTTAAGCCTTCCTCTTTGTCCATGATGCGCGCCAGGGTCTCGTATTTGAGCATTTTGTGCCACATTTCTTTGAGTTCGGCATCGCTTTTGGCGAAGGAGCGTTTTTCCGGATCGGTTTCGTATGCTTCCGTGACACTAAAATCGAAAGGTTGTGCCAAAATCTCACGGTAATACCCCTGAGTTTTGAGCATTGATTTTTCCATCAAGCCAATCGAAAGGTCAAAAAAAGTGGAGTTGCCACTGTTCACCTCGTCGTCCAATTTCAGGCGATAAGTGTCCAGTTTTTTGACGTCATCCTGTGTGAAAAACCGTTTGCTGGGATCAAGAGACTCCAGGTATAATTTGTAAAATTTTTCAGAAAAGCTGTCGTCTATCGTTTTTGGATCGAAATGAAGCTCGTTCAAAAAAGAAACGATTAACTTCATCAACACAGCATCTTTTTCTGCACTCACTGCTGCCCTGCGTGGATAAAAGGCAACCAGGAGAAAACCGGCTAACACTACCGATAGAAATATTGGTCCTCTAAACTTCATAATCACCGCTTTTAACGATTGAACGTATGTCTTTTTAACGAATTGGTTTTGTTCCATGGGTTACGTGCCAAATATTTAACGAATAAATAACAACTTTGGGAAATTATCAGCGAAAGTTACGAAGAAAGTTAAAAATCAGGGGCATTGCATTCTCAACCCGAATTCTTCAAAGTTCCATTGCTTCCATTATTTTAACGCTGATTGATCAAAAGTAGTTGCAAAAATTAATTTTCAATATTTTCAAAAAATATTGAAAATACGCTTTTTTTTCTTACCTTTGTACCAATCAATTCCGAAAAGCTATGGTCTCTCGCATACGCATGAAGCTGGATTTATTTGCACAATCCTTTCTATTGTTTACCCTGATCTTGGTTTTTTCCTCCGAATCTAAACAAAGTTCCATCATCACGCTGATTGCCCTGGTGTTGGTTCAAATTCTCAGTACTGCGCAGTTGTGGTTGAAGCATGCCTATCGACCAGCAAGAGTTTATTTGGTGCTGTTTTTGGCAACGGGAGCTTTACTTCCTTTTGGATTGTATTTTTTCAACCCTTTGGCCTGGCTGATTTTGCTGGCATTAAGCCTGATTTATTCTGCCCATACCATTCGAATTGCTTTGGTGGTGTTGCGGCGGCCCAGGTCTTTTTGGGACATTAGTTAATTACCAATGCATTATGAAGAAATATTTTTAATATGCTAAAAAATTAATACCAATATCTAGAATAGTGGAATCTACACCATTGAAGATAGTCCTACCTTTACACTTCCAAAAAAATAAATTATTCTACCAAAAGCCGTAGAAATCCATCCAAAAACCTAAAATAAATATTACTTGCTAACAGATAGGCTATCTTTGATCCATCATATAAAAGTAAGTGATCATCTAAAAGAAATTTAGTGCGCAAGGTTGACTTGCCAATCATAAAGATATTCTTGGCAACTTACACGCTTCTGTGTGTATTGTCAAGGGTTTTGGGAATAGGAAGTTTGGTTGCCCCACTTCAAGCCGGTGAGACGGTTTAAAGTGGGCGACTTTTTTTTATACCTACCATTTCACATTATTACACTTTTCGTTAACATCATCCCACCGTTTAATGTTATCTTTGGGACAGCGCGTGATTCTTCAATCGTCCTTGATACACCTAAGTTGTTCATCCCATGCTCAAATGTCTAATCGTAGATGATGACCTGATGGCCCGCACTGCAATGGAAAATCTTTGCAAGCGTGTCGAAAATCTCGAAATCGTAGCCAGTTTCGATTCGGCAGAGTCCGCTCTGGCCTTTCTGAACAACGATCGGGTTGACCTTGTATTTTTGGACATCGAAATGCCGGGATTAAGCGGCATCGAGTTTATGGATCGCCTGACCAGTTTTCCACACATTATCATTACTTCCTCGCGAACAGAATATGCTTACGAAGCATTTGAATATCAGGTAATCGATTACCTCAAAAAGCCCATTTCGTTTTTGCGTTTTCAGCGGGCGCTCGAAAAAGTAATGGATGCAGAGCGTCGCATCCAAAAATACAAAGAAGACGCCAAAGACATTTACATACGCGAAGAGGGGAAATTGGTACGGGTCAGTTTGGATGACATTTTGTTTTTTGAAAACCTGGGGGATTACGTTACCATTCGTACCGCCAACGGCAAACGTCACGTTATTCATGGTACCATGAAAGGGATTGACTCAAAAATGATCGATCCTCGATTTGTAAAAGTTCACCGTTCTTACATCATCAACCTGGACAAGATTAAAGACATCGAGGAAAATACCCTGGTCATTGCGGAGACCGTCATCCCTATTAGCAGAAGCCATAAACAAGGGCTACTGAATCGGCTCAACTTTCTATAAGCATGGACAACATCTCTCAAACGGAAGAGAATTACCTCAAATCCATTTATAAAATTTCGGAAAAAAGTGGCGCCAAAGCCAGTACCAACGCCATTGCTGCAGATCTGAATACCAGTGCAGCTTCGGTAACGGACATGATCAAGCGCTTGAATGAAAAAAGTCTGGTGCTGTACGAGAGTCGCCGCGGAGTGAGCCTCACCACGGAAGGCTTGCGCCTCGCCACCGAGCTCATTCGCAAACACCGCTTGTGGGAGGTCTTTTTGGTAGAAAAACTGCGTTTTTCCTGGGATGAAGTGCACGATATCGCCGAACAACTGGAGCACATCAAATCTGAAGAGTTGGTCAAAAGACTGGATACTTTTCTCGCTTTTCCGAAATTTGACCCACATGGCGATCCCATTCCAGATGCCGAGGGTAATTTTACTTTTCGAAAGCAAGCACCGCTTTCAGATTCGAAAACGGGAGACTGGGTGATCGTTGTAGGAGTGCAAGACCACTCCCCCGCTTTTTTGCAATACCTGGATCGACTTCATCTAGGATTGGGAGCCACCTTGTCCGTTTTGGATTGCCATGAGTACGATGAATCGATGAAAGTGCGCCTCAGCAATGGAAACGAAGAAACCTTGTCGAGGAAAGTCTGTGAGCATTTGCTGGTACAAAAGCAGCAAAAAGCATAAAGCCGCAGAGCAAACTCCACGGCTTATTTATGATATAAGTCAAGCATTCCTATTCTGATGTCAAGCTACGCTCGCTTGCTGATCAATTCACTTTCTACCATTTCCTGGGCATTCAAGGCATCGAAAGTATACCCTAGTGCACTAAAATGCTCCAATACTTTAGGCAGTGCGTATTCAAGGCGTTCTAAAGACTTGATGCTGTCGTGAAACACGACTATCGATCCAGAAACAGCATTTTGAACTACATTTTTGAGTACTTGATCTGGAGAGATATTGGTATCAAAATCGCCGCTCAAAACATCCCACATTACAATCCGGTAATGGCGCAGCAAAAACTGAGTTTGTTTGGGCGTAACGCGCCCGTAAGGTGGCCGAAACAATGAAGTTTTAGCCTGGCTTGCACCTTGGCGGATGTTGTGGAAATACGTCAAATTTTCGGTAACCCAGCCGTTGAGGTGATTCATGGTGTGGTTGCCGATGGTATGACCAGCATTGCTTACCTGTTGGAAAATTTCTGGATACTTGCGGATGTTGTCACCTACACAAAAAAAGGAGGCTTTTGCATTGTACTTTTCCAACTGATCCAGCACCCATGGAGTGACTTCTGGAATGGGACCGTCGTCAAAAGTGAGAAAAATTTGTTTTTCATCGGTAGGAATCCTCCATGTAAAATGGGGGAACATGTTTTGGATAAACTGGGGTGTTTTGATTAAATACATAGTGTTGAGTTTTAAGTGTTGCTGCTATTCTGTGCAACAACGCTACTGTTCATGGGAAAAAAAAATGACAAAAAAACAGCACCGTGAGCAACTCAGAAATGAAATCCTGTTCTGTTGCATACCAGACCCACTTAAATTTGTACTTTTGTCGGTCTAAAATGCGCAAGCACTGTTTTCTGCATAACGCAATAAATCGAAAATGGGCTGCTCAAATGCGTATTTTTTTTAGAATTTTTTTGAAAATAATTCTATCGATCTTTTTTCATGGAAAATATCCGCGTTCGTTTTGCGCCCAGTCCTACCGGAGCGCTACACATTGGAGGGATTCGTACCGCGTTGTACAACTATCTCCTGGCCAAAAAATTTGGTGGTACTTTCATTCTGCGCATTGAAGATACCGATCAAACTCGATTTGTACCCGGCGCTGAAGCCTACATCATAGAATCACTGCGCTGGGCAGGTATCGTCCCCGTAGAAGGCCCCGGTTTTGGTGGTGAATACGGCCCCTATCGGCAATCTGACCGCAAAGCAATCTACCTGGATTATGCCGAGCAGTTGATTGAATCCGGTCAGGGCTATTATGCCTTCGATACCCCGGAAGAACTCGATGCTGCGCGCAGTGCCGATGAAAATTTCAAATACGACAGCAAGACGCGTCTATCGCTTAAGAATAGCTTGAGTTTGAGCCCAGAGGAAGTCACTAGCCGCCTGGCTGCTGGAGAAGCCTATGTGATTCGGCTCAAGGTACCCGAAAACGAAACAGTGTTGATTCAAGACCTGGTGCGTGGAGAGGTGTCCTTTCAAAGCAATGAGTTGGATGACAAAGTCATGCTCAAAGGAGATGGCATGCCTACGTATCACCTGGCCAATGTGGTAGACGATCGTTTGATGAAAATCACCCACGTCATTCGCGGCGAAGAATGGCTACCCAGTACTGCCCACCACGTGCTGTTGTACCGGGCCTTTGGTTGGGAAGCAGAAATGCCTCGCTTTGCGCACTTACCGCTCATTCTCAAGCCAAATGGACAAGGAAAATTAAGCAAACGCGATGGATCCCGCCTGGGGATTCCGGTTTTCCCTATTTCCTGGGTGAGCGAAACGCCAGAGGATTCCTTTGTCGGTTTCCGGGAGTTTGGTTTTGACCCCCGTGCCATGGTCAATTTTATGGCCTTCATGGGTTGGAACCCCGGCACTGAGCAAGAAATATTCAGCATGGACGAACTCGCAGCAGCTTTTTCGGTTGAAAAAATTGGAAAATCTGGAGCGCGGTTTGATTTTGATAAAGCCAAGTGGTTCAACCAGCAGTACATCATGGCCAGCAGCGATGAGGAGCTGGCGCTGACCATTCGCCCACTCATTGAAGCCCAGGGACATCAGCCAACTGAGGCCTTTTTGCGCAGCTTTGCGGGTATGATGAAAGAGCGGGTTGTGCTTTTCCCCGATTTCTGGACCAATGGTGCGTACTTCTTTGAAGATTTTACCGTTTTTGATGAAGCAACTATCCGCAAAAAGTGGAAAACCGATGGCAGTCGTGCTATCTTTACTCCATTGGTAGATCAACTGGAACAATTGGTTGATTACAATCCTGGAGCAGTCCAGGCTTGTGTTGAAGCATTTACCAATGCTGCAGGACTGAAATTTGGAGATGTATTGCCTATCTTACGGGTAGGCCTCACGGGTACGATGAAAGGCCCGGCAGTATTTGACATGATGGCGCTCTTGGGCAAGGCTGAATGCCGTCGCCGACTGGAAAGAGCGTTTGATTTATTTGATAAATTAAGCTAAGTTGTTTGTCTTAGAGTAACACACTCTAAGGCAAACATCAAACTATTGACCAAAAACCGAACACATCATCCCATGGACCAATTGTACATTGTCCAACACAAAGTCATTTGTTTTTCCTCGAACAGGAAGAAATCCCGCCTTTTTATCGATATTGTAATCACTGCATTTATGGTTGTTCAAGAATCCGTAAAACGCAAAACTTCCGTTTTGTTATGAAGTATTTGATTTACACTGTTTCGATATTGGTTCTTTGCATGATGCTAGGTTCTTCTTTGTACGCTAAAACAGAGAAACCCATCCGTCATTACTCCTTGACCCGTTTGGTTGGAGATACAACTGTAGTTTCCTGTGAGGATGCCGATACAGCGTACAGCACCTGGTTCAATACCTTGCAATTGCAGGTGGTATTGCCTGCCCAACTCAGTGGCAATACCGTCACCATCTCGCCAGAGCCGCCAGAAACATTCACGTTTCGAGGCCCTTGCCACGATACACTGCGACTGACCTTCCTGGTAAAAAATAGCGGCGGTGCCCAAATATCCAATACGACTTACGTATTTATTGTGCTAGATACCCTGGCGCCACGAATCGTTTCCAGCATTGCCGATTCTTTGATTTTGGGTTGTAAAGATCTTGTTCCGGATTCTTCTACGGTCACCATCACCGACAACTGTGCCCTCGACACCGTCATTTACAATCAAACCATCCAGGGCAGTGGCAACTGTGTATACCGACGCAAATACATCCGTACATGGAGGGCTATTGATGCCTGCGGCAATCGCAGTGATTACCGACAAGTCATTATTGTAACCGATAACGACGCCCCCGAATTTGGGCAATTCCCAAGGGATACTACCCTTCCATGTAGTGCTTCCATTGCCCCGGAATCACTGGGGATGCCCATCTTGAGAGACAATTGCGACCTCAATCCCGTCTTGAGTTTTACGGATGAAATCGTACCCAACTCAGACCCCAATTGCAAGCGAACTTATGAATTGCGCCGCTTGTGGAAAAGCGAGGATGCTTGCGGCAATAGCGCCGTGCGCCGACAAATCATCAACGTGGTGGACAATATTGCGCCAACCTTCACCCCGCCACGCGACACCGTCATCGATTGTCGTTTTGCTGAAGATCCGCAGTATTCAGGTAGTCCGCGCAACATCCGCGACAATTGCAGCAATTTAACCGAAGCGAACCTCAGCTTCAGCGATGTACTCCAAAATGGGACTTGCAACAACAATTACATTGTGCTGCGTACCTGGAGACTTACGGATAGCTGTGGCAATTTTGTCACCGCTCCTCAACGAATCGAAGTAGTTGATCGAACTGCTCCTGAAATTACCCGCGCTCCGATTAATCTCGTTTTAAATTGTGATGCCAACCTGGACGCCGAAGCGCGCTTCAATACCTGGATCAATACTTTGGGCAATGCTCTGGCAGTGGACAACTGTACCACTCCTTCATCTGCCCTGCGCTGGATTCTGCAAGATGCTCAAAGCAACGGACAAGTTACTTTTCCATCTTTAAGTTGCTCAACGGGCAGCAAAATCATCCTGGAACGGAGGGTACGCTTTATTGTGGAGGACGAATGTGGCAACCGCGATACGGCAACCGCAATTTTTCAGGTAATTGACGATCAGGCGCCTGAGCTCAGCAATTGTCCCGCAAATGCAACAATCAATACCGACCTGGGTTCCTGCACAGCCAGCTTCACCCTACAGCCCCCCCAGGTTGAAGACATCTGTCGCTTTGCTGCACCAACTGCCGAAGACCTTTTTTATGGTTATTCGATCAATAAAGGCCCAATAAAAACTGTGCCTGGTTTTGTCCCAGTGCAAGTGACATTAAATGCCGGGATCAATTTGATTGTCTATTATGTCCGGGATTGTGCCGGCAACACCGACTCTTGTAGCTACACCATCACCGTGCGTGATCAGGAGCGACCTGAGATTGTTTGCCCCAATGATTACAATCTGGTATTAGCCACCGGAGCTTGTACGGCACCGCTTACCTTGCCCAGACCAGTTGTAACCGACAACTGTAGCCTGGCAGGCAGTTACAATCGGACTTTGCCCCTGGATAGCGCCAGCGCATTTTTGACCTATACATATACCGCTATATTAAACAGTTATCTTGCTGGAGGTAAATTGTTGCGCTATGACGGCGTAGCACCCAACGCCACCGGTGATGCAACCATCATTGTAGACTACAAGGGAGATTTCAATTCTCCGAATGCCATACTGGAAGTGTTTGGCGAAAATGGCCGTTTCCTGGGCAGTTCAAACGAAGGCGATGCCTCTTGTAGCCAAGCAGGGCAACTTATTTTAAGCATTCCCCGAGACACCTTCAATCGCTGGGCCGCAGACGGGGTCATCAATCTGCGCGTAGCGCCACGGCGGATCAGCACTCCATCGGGTCAGCCAGGAGAAGGAGTCAATCCTTGCAACCCTTCTGCAATTGTCAATGATGGAGACACAGATAGAAAGGGCTATATTTTTGCCAATTTGGCCTATCCCAGTGTTTTGCCAACCTATTATGCCCAAGGCGTGACCCCACTTACCCCTACGCGCATGCCTGTTCCGCCGGATAGCGTTCGGGTACAATTTGCAGTGGGAGAGACCCGGGTATCCTATGTGATTCTCGACTCCAGTGGCAACGCCGATACCTGTACATTCAAAGTGACGGTAAGAGATGCTGAACTTCCAATAGCCAAATGTAAAGCCACTACCCTCTTCATCAACCCATCCGGGTTGGAGGCCGAACAAGTAGAAGCCAGTGAAATTGATGCCGGAAGTACCGACAACTGTGCCATCGCCAACCTTACCCTAACCCCCAGCACGTTTACCTGTACTCAGGCAGGGTCGGTTCAAAATGTGACACTTGCGGTAACCGACCGCGCAGGCAATGTGGCCAGGTGTTCTACCATTGTGCGCATTGAAACCGCGCGCCCGGCTCCCGCAGCCAACTCTGGTCTTTGTGGAAATGACACCCTTTCCTTGTACGCCAATCCGCCAATTGCCGAAGGAGGAACCGTATTTACTTTCCGCTGGACGGGGCCAAATGGATTTACCTCAAATTTACAAAATCCGGTTATCCCCAGAGTTAGCTCACGCAATGCAGGATCCTATTCGGTAGAAATCACCGGAATCACCAACTGCAAATCTACCGGGGTGGTGGAAGTTTCCATCGAAGACCTTCCAGTGACGCCAACGTTGTTGCTGACCAAAGAAAATTACTGCGCAGACGAAGACATCATTCTTAATTCTTCCATTGCGCCTTCTGGCACCAATGTAACTTACCGCTGGTACAAAGGGGAGGCGCCCAATGGCACCTTGATCAGCCAAACGATTGTGCCTAGCTTTACCTTGCGCGCACCTCATGCCGAGAGTCAGGACAATTATTACCTGACCATTGAATCGGCAGGATGTGTGTCTTTGCCCTCTGCACCCAAAATGATTCGTATTTTCAGAAAGCCCTTGGCAATTCCCAAAACAAGCAGTTATTCGTTGTGCGAAGGACAGTCTATCGTATTGGGTACGGAAGTAGCCGGGCCGGGCATCACCTATTTGTGGACGGGGCCTAATGGTTACAGCTCAACCAGTCAGTTTCCACCAGCCATCACGGCAGCAACTGCTGCGAATGCCGGAGTGTACACCCTGGTTATTTCTCGCTTCAATTGTACCTCCGATCAGGCTTTCATTCCAGTTAGCGTAGTGCCCCGCCCCCGACAGCCCCAGTTGACCTACTCAGGAGCGATCTGTGAGGGAGGCAAAATTACTTTGCGCACCAACTCTACGGCATCTTTGTATACCTGGGTGAGCCCTAGTCTGGAAGAGTTTCGGACGAGCATACCCAGCTTCGACATCAACAATGCCAGCAATGCACAAGAAGGAAGCTGGCGTTTGTACTTGACGACCCAAGAGTGCAGCTCAGATCTTTCTCAGGCATTGGAAGTAACGGTTTATGACAAACCCAAGCCCAAAGCATCTGCTACGCCCCCCAATGTTTGTGAAGGCAGCCGCCTTGAATTGAGGGTTACCCCTGCCACCCCTAACGCTGCTTTCCAATGGTCGGGTCCCAACAATTACAGCTCGGTAGGCAATACCGTTGCAATTGAAAATACCCGCCAGGTCAATGCCGGGCGCTATTTGGTAAAAGTCACCAGCATTGAAGGTTGCGTTGGCATGGATTCTTTAGTGGTAGAGGTAATCAACAGCATCCGCATATTCAATGTCACCAACAACGCCCCACGCTGTTTGCCAGGGCCTACCGACATTACCCTTTCAGCAAATTTTTTCCCACCAGATGACGGCAATTTCCGCTACAGCTGGACAGGGCCCAACAACTATACCTCCAACAAAGCTCAAGCTGTTTTGCCCAATGCAACCCAGGCCAACAGTGGCAATTATTCGGTGGTGATCACCACGGCGGGAGGTTGTGCTTCAGAGGCTGTGAGTACACTGGTCAATGTAACCGATCCTCCGCTTACACCAACTGCCCCCAAGCTTTCGGAAACGACTGTTCAACCCTTGTGTGCCGATGGTGCCATTACCTTGTGTACCAACGCATACCAGGGCAATACCGTAACCTACAACTGGATCACGCCTACCAAGGGCATCATTTTGAGCAGTACCCCTTGTTTTTCAATCCCTAAATCTGCGGCGGATGATTCTGGAATTTACTCGGTATTTGTAAGCATCGACGGCTGTAACTCGCGAGAGTCTGGAGAAGTACTGATCCAAGTTACGCCCAAGCCCAGCATCACAGCATCAACCAGCGGCCCCGTTTGTCAGGGATTGCCGTTTGAATTAAAATCTACCTTCGTACCTGGCGCACAATACAATTGGAGTGGACCCAACTTTAGTTCTTCGTTGGTCAATCCAGTTGTACCGGAGGCTGATTCGGCTCAGCACGCCGGGATTTACTCCGTTTTTGCAACCTTGAACGGATGCAAATCAGCAGTAGCTACAACCAAACTCGAAGTATTGCCAGGGGCTCGACGCCCTTCAGTGGTGGGCAATAGTCCCTTGTGCATCAGTAGCCTAGGTACCCGCCTGCGCTTGTCATTGCGACCAGGCACCTCCACACCCGGTGCTTTGTACACCTGGAGTGGACCCAAAGGCGTGCTGGGAAGCAGTTCCACAACCGATTTTGACTTAACCGATTTCAGCAATTATGCCGAAGGAATCAACACCTTCACCGTACAAGCTACCCTGGGGGTTTGCAATTCCAAGGCATCTGAGCCATTCCCGATTGTGTTCAGCAAAGTACCTGGCGGACAAGCTTTTGCGGGCGCAGATCAACTGGGCTGCGAAAAGGTTGCGGTCAACCTAAATGCGCAAGCGCCTGGACAAGGAACGGGGGCATGGAGCCTAGTACAAGGGGATACTACCGGAATTCGCATTGTAGATCCAAGTCTGGCCAAAACTTTGGTCAATGGGCTTAAAGGTGGGAACACCTATACTTTCCGTTGGTCGCTTTCCAATGGTGCCTGTACCAATTATTCCACCGATGACATCAATGTTACAGTTAGCAAACCCGATACTTCTTTTGCGGGAACAGATATCTTGGCTTGTTTTTCAAGAGAAATCAAACTGAACGCCAAGCCTTCCATTAATGCACCAGGTAGCTGGTCGCAATCGGAAGTACAAGGCTTATTGGGCGTGACCATTCTGGACACCAATTCACCCAAGACGGGCGTAACCGGAATGCAACCCGGCAACTTGTATGCTTTTACCTGGACACTTCGCGCTGGCGGCTGTGGCAACATCACCGATGAAGTGCTGGTACTCATTTCTGATCCTGGGCCGTATGCAGGGATGGATCAATCTATCTGTAGTGCCGAATCCATGATTCAACTGGATGCCGACAAACCAACAGATGGCAGCCGGGGACGCTGGACGAGCCTTACTCCAGGAGTCAGTATTCCCAATCCGGATGAAATCAATGCTCAAGCCCGCAACCTTAAAGTTGGAGACAATCTTTTCGTTTGGGAGGTCGACAATGGCATTTGTGGCAAAGACTCCAGGGATACTGTAATCATCACTTACAAGCGATCACCCAAAGCGGTAAAAGATCAAGTGGTAGGTGGGTTTGGGGTAGACGTTCCGATCAACGTGCTGCTCAACGATACCATTCCGGCCAATACGCAGGTTAAGGTAATTCGTGAGCCCTTCAATGGTGTATTGGTGGCCAAAGGGAACGGTTTGTTCACCTATACCCCGCGCACCAATTTTGTGGGCAAAGATAAATTCACGTACGAACTCTGTAGTGTAGGTTGTGATTGCTCGCAAGCAGAAGTTGAAATTGAAATCGGGGCAGACATTAATTGCAAAATACCTTCGGTGATCACCCCAAACAACGACCAGATCAATGATGTCTTCACCATTCCTTGCCTTTTGGATGCCAGTCAGTATCCTGAAAGTCAGGTGGTCATCTTCAATCGATGGGGTGATGAAGTGTACCGTTCTGGAAAACCGTACAAAAATACCTGGTCGGGCACCTACAATGGGGAGGATTTACCGGCAGACACTTATTTCTACATCGTCAATTTTGGAAAAGGAGAAAAACCAAAGAATGGATTTTTAGTTATTCAGCGATAAATTTCCCGGCGAAATCTGCGGGACAAACAAAACGGCTATGAGGAGAGTTTACCTATTTATCGTGTGCATAGGCTTGGTATTGGCAGCAAAAGCGCAACAAGAAAACCAGTTTACACAGTTTCAACACTACAAGTTGGGATTCAATCCTGCCTATGCCGGCAATGCCGAAGGCATCTCTATTGCCGCATTGGTGCGCAGTCAATGGCTGGGTATCAAAGGAGCGCCTCAAGTGCAATTGTTATCGCTGAATATGCCCGTACTGAACAACCGGGTAGGGATTGGTGCCAATTTTTCCCGCGCTTCGATAGGCGTAACCCAGCAATATACTGCGGAATTGGCTTATGCCTATCGCATTCCAGCTCCTCGTGGACACCTCAACCTGGGACTGATGACTTCGATTCGCAATTTTCAAATGAATTTTGATGCCTTGCAAGGCTCTCAACCTTTGACCAACGATAATGCAATACCTGTAGGGTTGCAAAGCAAGTATGTCCCCAATTTTGGTGCAGGTATTTATTATGATGCCCAGAATTTTTACATCGGTGTTTCTTCTCCACGCTTGTTAAACGTGAATGTGGACCTAGCGGACGGAAATGGAACGATCTCACGGGAAGTGCCGCACTTTTTTTTGATGACGGGGGTGCTTATTCCCCTGGGTGCAAAGATAAAACTTCAACCACAAACCCTGCTCAAATATGTCAAAGGTGCCCCTTTTGATGCAGATGCCAACTTGAGCTTGATTTTCAACGACCGCCTCACCGTTGGGTTCTCTTATCGTTTGGGGGGATCTCGCGTGACGGGTTTGGGCGAAGCAGTTTCGGGGATGTTCAATGTACAAATGGGCAAGAACATCATGCTGGGTATGTCCTATGACGCAACTTTATCGGAGCTGCGCAAATACAACAACGGCAGCGTAGAGGTCGTACTCAGGTATTTCATCAATGGTCGGAGCTCAGGAGATGTGATTTATGAGAACCCACGGTTCTTTTTTTAACGAAAACGTGTATTTTTTCGTTACCTCTTTAATTATCCGTTTTCAACCCAACTACTATGTACCGTATTTACATTGTGTTTATACTCCTACTGATTGGATGCTGTGACCTTGCTGCTCAAAATGCCGTTACAGTACGCAATTGTACCCGCATCAATAGTACTTCATTGGAATTTTCTCCAGCTTTTTATGGCAACGGGATGGTGTTTGTGTCTTCTCGAAAAAGAACGGGCGAGGTAGATAAAGTTACTGGCGAAACTTATTTTGAATTGTACTACGCCGATTTTGACGAAGATGGAATCCCCGTTCATGCAGAGCCTTTTTCTGCCGAACTCAATTCAGATCGACATGAAGGGCAAGTCAGCTTTAACAAGAGCTCTGATAAAATGTTTTTCAGCCGCAACAGCATCAGCAAAGGTGTACCACAAGCGGGCAAAGATGATACAGTGCGCATGCGGGTTTATGAGGCATTCAAAGGGCCTTATGACTGGGAACGGGTACGGCCATTGCCCTTCAACAACCTGAACTATTCCTACATGCACCCTTCGTTGAATTACGATGGAACGCGCTTGTTTTTTGCCTCCAACATGCCAGGAGGTTATGGCAAAATGGACATCTATTTTGTAGATTGGGACGGCACCAGGTGGTCAGACCCCATCAATCTTGGGCCTGAAGTCAATACTTCTGGCAATGAGGTTTTCCCTTACATCCACGACAATGGCGCCTTGTTTTTTTCCTCAACCGGATTGCGGGGTTTGGGAGGGTTAGACCTTTTTATGATCGATTTGAGCGGTGCTGAATGGGGCAAGGTGGTCAATTTAGGACAACCCTACAACTCCAAAGCCGATGATTTTGGGCTAATTTTAGACAAAGAAAGTACCCGAGGTTTTTTCTCCTCCAACCGCAGTGGAGGGATCGGGAAAGATGATATTTATGCGTTTGAAGCTCCCGCAGGTTTGCAGGGACTAAAACCAGTGGTGCAGGTTTCACTGCGGGTTGCGGCCATTGACGAAGAAAACAATGCCGCGATGCCAAATGTGAATGTGCGTGTGTTTGAGCGCTCCACAGATGGATTGATCAAGGATGGGAATACCTACGCTGCGACGTTGGTTCCTACTTCGGATCAATCGCAAGAACTGATCATGAAGCTCAACCGCAAAACCGACGACGAATTGGGCAACCCAACCGCAGTTACTGGCCGCGATGGCGCGGCTACGATCTCTTTAGCGGCCAACCGGGAATACGTCATTTTGATCTCCAAAGCAGGTTTTAAAACCCAGGAACTTCCTTTTGTACCAAAAGCTCAGACCTTGAAAAACACTTTGGAGGTTCGGATGGAGCACATCAATTGTATGCCATTGCACGGAATTGCCCTGACGGATAAATACGACAAACCCATTCCCAATGCCAAGATTAGGGTCATCAGCAATTGCAATGGCAAAGAGGTGTTGCTGACTTCCAGTCTGGATGGCAGCTTCGAGCATTGCCTGGATTTAGGCTGCACGTACACCATTTGGGCTGAAAAATATGGATTCAAACCTTCTCAAACCCAGCTTTCAACCGAGAATGTACGCGGAAGCCGGTCTTTTTCCATCAGCATGCGTCTGGTTCCGATCAATGATGAAGTGATGCGAAAACCGCTCGCCGAAGGTACCATAATTGTGATGGAAAACATTTATTACGATTTCAACAAGGCCGCCATCCGCACCACGGATGCCCGCGACCTGGAAGCGTTGACCCGCCTGATGCTCAAATACCCCACGATGGAAGTTGAGTTGGGCGCACATACCGATTCGCGGGGCACCAGTGAATACAATATGCAACTCTCGATTCGCCGCGCGGAAGCCGCCAAAGAATTTCTGGTGCGCAAAGGGGTTGCCGCCAATCGCATCCGTACAACAGGATTTGGCGAAACCCAAATCCGTAACCATTGCAAAGATGGGATAGAATGTGTGGAGAAAGACCACCAGTTCAATCGACGTACCGAAGTGAAGGTCTTGAAGATCAATGAAACGGCCTTGTACGAAGTGAAACCGGGTGGGAATTGATACCCAGTTCTACAAATGCGATGTCATCAACAAATCCAGATTGGTGTATTTGATTTGGAAGCGTTCGCTTAGGTACTCGTTGCACAGGCAACCTTTGTAGGTGTAAACCCCATGCCGCAAGCCAGGGTTGCTAAACAGCAATTGCTCCATGCTGCTCGCTGATCCCGAACGCAACAAAATTGAGGTCAGGATATTGCTGATCGCCATGGAGGAAGTGCGGGGCACTTGAGAGGCAATATTGGGTACACAGTAATGAATGATGCCGTGGCGGATAAAAGTCGGTTTATCCAGCGAAGTCACCTGCGAAGTTTCAAAACAGCCGCCTTGATCGATGCTCACGTCCACAATGACGGCTCCAGGGCGCATGCGCGAAACCATTTCCTCGCTCACAATAACCGGGGCACGGCCACTTTTGGAGTGAATGGCACCGATGGCCACATCTGCGGTCAACAACTCCTCATTGAGGTAATACGGATCGATCGAGGAAGTATACAATTGGCGGCCTACCTGGTTTTGCAGGCGTTTGAGCTTGTAGATGTTGTTGTCAAAAATGCGTACTTCTGCGCCAAGACCCAAGGCTACCCGGGTCGCGTTTTCGGCCACAATGCCCGCACCCAAAATGACTACTTTAGCACTGGGTACGCCAGAAATCCCTCCCAGCAGTACCCCCTTGCCTCCACCAGTACTGGTGAGTAGTTCGGCAGCAGTAAGCATGGCGCGGATGCCGGCCATTTCGCTCATGGTGCGCACTACCGGGAAGTTGTCCAGGTCGTCTTTGATGTATTCCATGGCCAGGGCGATCACTCGCTTTTGGCGCAATTTGTTGATGTATTCTCCCGAAATGATGGGCAGATGCAATGGCGAGATAAGGATTTGATTGGGGTGCATCAATTCAATTTCGGCCAAGGTAGGCGGAGCTACTTTGAGCAAAATTTTGGCCCGAAACACTTCTTCCTTGCTGTGCGCAATTTCAGCTCCTGCTTCAGAAAACTGGTGGTCGGTAAAGTGCGCTTTTTCACCAGCTCCACTTTCTACCACAATCCGATGGCCATAACCCGCCAGGATGGCAACCGAAGAGGGAACCAGCGCTACGCGGTTTTCTTGCAAGGTGCTCTCTTTGGAAATGCCAATGAAGAGTTTTTCCGGGCGCTGTTGGACATCCAACATTTCCGGTTGAGTCTGATATTGGAAGTCGGTCAACGACTTGGGTATGGCGATGGCAGATCCGCCATTTCCTTCTTTTCCACCACTCATGTTTCAGAAAGTAAAATGGGCAAATGCCTCGCTGTGACAGTTTGGCTCTGGCCCCTTTGGGTTCTCACAAAAATAACATTTTCCGCTGGGAATCGCTCAGAATTTCCAAATGAATCCGCAGGGTATCTTCGGGTAGCAGTGGTTCTACGATTTCTGGCCACTCTACAAAGCAGTATTGCTGGCTGTATAGGTAATCTTCTACTCCAATGCCCAACGCTTCATCAAAGCTGCGTAGGCGGTATAGATCGAGGTGATAAGCCGATTGAGCCTGGCCACTGCTAGCATCCAGGTAGGGATATTCGTTCACAATTGAAAACGTAGGGCTGGTTACGGGCGATTGTATGCCCAGGGTTTTGCACAAACCCTGGATAAATGTCGTTTTGCCCGCGCCAACTTCACCGGTAAAAGCAAAAACGCGCACCTCCGGGAAGCTCTCTAACAATTTTTGGCTGTACTGTGGAATTTCTTCAAGATGCTCAATCTGCCACTCCATCGACTCTGGTTTATAAACATGCACAAAAATAAGCAATATTCAAATACCACATTGAGCTAATCAAAAACCAGTGGAATTCTAAACGCTATGAGTTATTATATTTTCAAATATCTAATCAACTGGTTTATTTGTGTTTAAAATTGTATCATTCCGTTTTTTTGTGCATTTTTTTCTTCTAAATACCATACTTTTCTGTATCTTTGCAAAATGGATATGGTAAAAGAGACGGAAGAGAATCTACACGATGATTCTAATGGCGCCGATGACTACGGCGCGAGTAACATCCAGGCACTCGAAGGCTTAGAAGCCGTTCGAAAAAGACCTGGGATGTATATTGGCAGCACAGACTCAAAAGGGCTGCACCACTTGGTTTGGGAAGTTGTGGACAACTCCATTGACGAACACCTCGCAGGTTTTTGTACGTCCATTGATGTGACTGTTCACCAAGACAACTCTGTCACCGTAAAGGACGATGGCCGTGGCATTCCTACTGGCATGCACCCCAAGCTGAAAAAATCAGCATTGGAAGTGGTCATGACGGTATTGCACGCCGGGGGTAAGTTTGACAAAAATACCTACAAGGTTTCTGGTGGTTTGCACGGGGTGGGTGTTTCCTGCGTCAATGCGCTTTCTGACTACCTTAGAGCAGAAGTGCACCGAGAAGGCAAAATCTTCGTTCAGGAATTTGCCAAAGGCAAGCCAATGGGCGATGTCCAAATCATTGGGGATTCACCATTGCACGGTACAACCATTACCTTCAAACCGGATGGTACCATCCTGGAAGAATTGGTGTACGAGTACGATATCCTGGTACGCCGGGTCAAGGAATTGTCTTTCCTGAACAAGGGCTTAAAGCTGACCCTGACCGATGAACGTACTGGCAAAACCGAGTCTTTCCTTTCAGAAGGTGGCTTAAGAGAATTTGTAAAGTACCTCGATGGAGCCAAGAAGCCACTGCTCGAAGAACCGATCTACGTCATGACCCGCAAGGACGACGTAGAGGTGGAAGTGGCCATGATCTACAATGAGTCTTACCAGGAGAACATCTACTCCTACGTCAATAACATTCACACCCGCGAAGGGGGAACCCACGTTAGGGGCTTCCGTATGGCCTTGGCCCGGGTGTTCAAACAGTACGGCGAAGACTCAGGGGCTTTCAAAAAACTCAAAGAAGAGATTTCTGGAGAGGATTTCCGGGAAGGCTTGACTGCAGTCATCTCGGTGAAGGTACAAGAACCTCAATTCAAAGGCCAAACCAAGGGCGAATTGGGCAACTCCGAAGTGACCACCATCGTGTCGCAATGCGTTGGGGATGTGCTCAAAAACTTTGTGGAAGAAAACCCCCGCGAAGCCAAGCGCATCGTCGAAAAAGTAATCCTGGCAGCTACCGCTCGCCATGCTGCGCGCAAAGCCCGCGAAATGGTGCAGCGCAAAAACGTACTGACTGGCGGTGGATTGCCTGGCAAATTGGCCGACTGCGCTTCCAAAGACCCCTTCGAAAGTGAGGTATTCCTGGTAGAGGGAGATTCGGCGGGTGGTACGGCCAAGCAAGGCCGCGACCGCAACATCCAGGCCATCTTGCCCTTGCGAGGAAAAATCCTCAACGTGGAAAAGGCCATGGAGCACAAGATTTATGAGAACGAGGAAATCAAGAATATTTTTACCGCGCTCGGCGTAAGCATTGAAGAAGACGAAAACGGCGACCGCATCCTCAACATCGCCAAGCTGCGCTACCACAAAGTGGTGATCATGACGGATGCCGACGTGGACGGTAGCCACATCACCACGCTGATCCTGACTTTCTTTTTCCGCTACATGCGCCCACTGGTCGAAAATGGCAACGTGTACATTGCCGCTCCACCATTGTACCTGATCAAAAAAGGCAAACAAGAGCGCTACTGCTGGAATGAAGAAGAGCGCAGGGCAACCACCGAAGAGTTTGGTGGCTCCAATGAAAGCAGCGTCAAAGTACAACGATACAAGGGTTTGGGCGAGATGAACGCCGAGCAACTCTGGGAAACCACCATGGATCCTGAGCGCCGCATGCTCCGCCTCGTCAATATCGACGATGCCATGGAGGCCGATCGGGTTTTCTCTATGCTGATGGGAGATGAAGTGCCACCTCGCCGCCAGTTTATTGAAGAAAATGCGAAGTACGCGAATGTGGATGCCTGATCTCTTTTAAAGTTTAGGCTTGGTTAAAATAAAAAAGAGGGTTTTAGGAACATTGTATGAACCTAAAACCCTCTTTTTTTAAACCCTAAAACCTTAAATCTTAATTGCCACAGCTGTCCTTCAGGGCGATCAATTCTTCCTTCGTGGCCACTGTTTTCACCGTGCCATCTGTCAACGTTACCTTGATTGGGAAAACCAATGCAGGACGTGCAGTAGAAGTAGGATTGTTCTTGCGCCAGTTTTGCAGAATAGTGTGCAGTGCATCGTGATCGGCAGCAGCAGCCACCGTGCTGTCAGGCAAAGTTATGCTTACAGGAAAGTTCAGTTTGAAGCAGTTCTGACCGCGATCGCCAGGCTTGTGGCCTCTTCCTTTGCCACGACCTTTGCCTGGGCCTCCCTTAGGCGCACAAGTTGCCAACAAGGCTTTGAATTCAGTTTCGCTTGCAACGGTTGACAGTGTACCATCTTTTGCCAGTACATCCAATGGGAATACCAGGGTAGGACGCTCAGTAGCACTAGGGTTGCTTTCTTTCCAGGTGCGGATGGTTTCGCGCAGATTCTCGTTGGAGGTCACTTCAGCAGTAGTGCCATCGGCAAACTTGATGCTAATCGGGTATACAAATTCGAAGCAACTGCCACGGCCACACTTACCATCATGGTGCAGTGAATCCATCGCACCCAAGGTGAAGTAATCTTCTGAGGTAACATCAAGGCTGCTCTTGTCGCAGGATACCATTCCAATCATCGCCAGAATAAATGCAACACCAGCGAAATTCTTCATCAATTTGATCATGGAAAAACAAGTTTTAAACGTTGATTAATGTCTTTATTAGGAAAAGCCGAAGATTTGTATTTTGTACTCAGCAAAAAGTCTTAAAAAAACGTTAAGAAAAAATGAAAACCATTTTAGAGAAATATGCCGATCTTTTGGTGCACTACTGCATGGAGATCAAGCCCGGAGATAAACTCTTTATCAAAACCACCATTTTGGCCGAGCCATTGGTGCGTGAAGTCTTTCGTTCGGCCATTCGCGCAGGCGCAATGGTGGATACCGACCTGGAGTTCCGTGAACAGAACCGGATTTATTTTCAGGAAGCCCAGGCCGCCCAATTGAGCCGGGTATCGCCCCTGTATAAATTGGCCATGGAGACTTATGATGCGTACTTGCACATTCGAGCGCCATTCAACCTCGGTGAACGCAATGGCAGCACCCCTGAGAAAAGCAAAATTCACCAGCAGGCTCATCATGCTGTTGCAGATATTTATTCTCGTCGAACGGCAACCCGAGAATTGAAACGCAATTTGTGCCAGTTTCCCACCATGGCCAGCGCCCAACGGGCAGGAATGTCATTGGAAGAATATGAGCATTTTGTGTACAACGCATGCAAATTGTATGACCCCAACCCCATCGAAAGCTGGATCAAAGTGCGCCAAAATCAACAACGCATAGTTGACTTTCTCAACAATAGTTCGGATATTCACTACCGTGGAGATGGCATTGACCTGCGTTTTTCGACCAAAGGGCGAACCTGGATCAACTCTGACGGACAAACCAATATGCCGTCTGGGGAAGTGTATACCTCACCGGTTGAAGATTCGGTCAATGGTGTAGTGCGCTATTCCCTCCCTGCATTGTACGGCAATGAAGAAGTTGAAAATGCAACCCTTTATGTCAAAGATGGGTTTATAGAAAAATGGGAAGCAACCAAAGGCGTTGAAGTGCTGGATCGGGTTTTCAAAATTGAAGGTACCCGCCGGTTTGGAGAAGCGGCCATTGGCACCAATTACGACATCAAGCAAATGACCAAAAACATCCTTTTTGATGAAAAAATTGGAGGCACGGTACACCTGGCCATTGGACAGGCTTATTTGCAAACGGGAGGCAAAAACCAATCGAGTGTGCATTGGGATATGATTACCGATATGCGCAATGGAGGAGAGATTTTTGCCGATGGCGAAAAAATTTACGAGAGCGGTAATTTTTTAATTTGAATGGAATTTTATCTTTGCATTCCCGATTAGCAATTTTTGTACTATTTTCGGGTTGTCTTGCGAAAAGCGGCTAGAACACTATCATTCCCATTTGGGGAAAACATAATGCTGAAAACATCATTCGAGATCACTTAACAAAATTTAAACTGAAACCGTGAACAGAAGTATAGCATTCCTGGAACTAAAGTATGGCAACATCTATGGGGGTTATCCTAACTTTTACGCTATTAGCGAAATCGCACTACTGGTATTCGAAACGGGTACCAACAAGATTTTTCTAGAGAGTTGGATGAATGGAGCCAACGTAGACATTGTAAATGTTTATTCCAAAACGAACGAACTCGGCCATACAGTAGGGCGCGCCAAAGAGGTTATCAACATGAAAACCAAACGCCGCAAACCCTACGATGAAGAGTTTAAACTGGACGAAGAGCAGTTAAAGGAAGAATTCCACAAACTTCGTCCTTCCAAACTACCGATTAAGAACTTTTTGATTAAAAACTTCCGGAAGTACAAATTCCGCGATGTCATCGTTTTTGATGGCCGCCGGGACGTCTTCCTTTGCGAGCGCTCTGGAGCCAACTTCATGCGCTACAATGTAGTGGACATTCAAAAAGACCTTAACAAAGAAACGGATTATCTGTTCTCCCTGAACAAGCTCTCTGTAGTTTGTAACTTCGAGATGGATCAATCTTATCTGCGCTCTAACAACCTTGAATATTGGTTGCACCCGATTGCAGCCCGCCAGATCGTACCCAAATCAGCTGCATATGATGCCGCTCGTTTGATGATGATCCACAATGAATACATGTTCCACCACAGTGACTTTTTGATCAAAGCACAGTTGGTATTGAACCGTATTCAAATTACCAAGTAATTTTTGATTCTTGAATGATAGTGTTATAGAGAGAGCCTCTTGCGGTGCACTGCAAGGGGCTTTCTTATTTTGTAGGGGGGGGCTTCTACCGCGGCACCTCAATTTTCCCCAAAATATCCTTGATCACGTCCTTCGTCTCGTATCCTTCCATTTCCCGTTCGGGTTGCAGGATAATGCGGTGATTCAGCACCGGATAAGCCATGTACTGAATGTCTTCGGGCGTTACAAAATCACGGCCATTGATGGCGGCAATCGCTTTGGAGGTTCGCAAAATGGCCAGCGAAGCCCGGGGAGAAGCACCCAGGTACAAGTCGCCGTGGCTGCGGGTCTGAGTCACGATATTGGCGATGTAATCCAGCAAGTTGTCTTCGATGAAAACCGCTTCAACCAGGTCTCTGCATTCTTTGACCAAGGCTGGCGACATCACCTTCTGCACTTCTTTCTCCAAATTCACCCTGGATTCTTTGCGGAAACGCCGCAAGATGTCTTTTTCTTCCTCCAGATTGGGGTAATCGATGTTGATTTTCATCAAAAAGCGATCCAGTTGCGCTTCGGGCAGCTTGTAGGTACCTTCTTGCTCAATGGGGTTTTGGGTGGCCATCACAAAGAAAGGATAATCCAGCTCATAAGTAGCGCCATCCACGGTTACTTGTGCTTCTTCCATTACTTCAAACAGGGCGGCCTGGGTTTTGGCTGGAGCGCGGTTGATCTCGTCAATCAGGACGATGTTGGCAAATATTGGCCCGGCTTTGAAGAAAAATTCTACCGTTTTTTGGTTGAAAACTGCCGTACCAATGACGTCACTCGGCATCAAATCGGGGGTAAACTGAATGCGCGAAAACTCCACATCCAGCGTTTGCGCCAACAATTTTGCAGTAAGGGTTTTCGCAATACCGGGTACGCCTTCCAGTAGCACGTGCCCATCTGCCAACAGTGCGGTCAACAACAATTCGATCAATTCCTGCTGTCCAACAATCACTTTGCCCAATTCCTTGCGTACCGCATCAATGGCGTTATTGACTACGCTCAAATCCAGGCGGTTGCGGCCCCAATGCGGGGTAGTGCTCGTTTCGGGAGTAGGCACAATTGGGATATCGGTTGTACTTTCCTGGGTTGCTTCGAATGCCTGCTCCGCAGGATTTGGGTTCATTTCTTCTGGCAATGACATCATTGATCGTGGTTTAAGCGTACTGCTATTTGCAAGTTTTGTAAAAATATTCAATCTGCTGGTGAAAATCTACCAGGGCTTTTTCCTGAATTTCAGGAGCGTATTCTATGATCGAATGCATCTCCAGGATGTACTTGATTTTTTCGAGACTTACTTCCGATCTCAAGTTGAGTTGAGTAATGAAATCCTCGTGCAAATCACGGGTTTGTAGTTTATAACGATCCCGCACAAATTGCAGAAAAAGTTTCATTGTTTGGAGAGCCAATTGGCGGTGGCTGTTTTGCAAAAAATACAATCGGCCAATGGTGCGGATAAACGCCAGCGAATTATTCTTGTTGGTAGGCAGCACCGGAATGATCCGTTGACGCCGTTTGATCCGAAACAAAAAGTAGAGCAAAGTCGTGACGAGCAGGGTGTACCAGGCCCAGGCCAGTGGCGGCTGACTCAAAACATAGCTGAGCGGACTGGGGCGATTGAAATCACGGCGAGGCCTGCCCGGCCCACGGTCATTCATGCGTTCAGCCGCCGTACGATTCAATTTGTTGTAACAGTCCCAATAAATGGGGCCTTTATTCAGTTGCGCAAAAGCCCGTTCTGCATAGGCTTTTCCTGGTTTTTTAATCAAAAAAAGATTGGTGAAAAAAATGGGATTGCTGTGCAAATAAAAATTGCCCCGTCCATGTTGAATGCGTATAAAATTGACTTTGGAGTTGTTGATTTTGCCCAGTGCAACCAAGCCTTGAGGGGCGTTACAGAAAGCAGATTTATCGAAAAAATGCCAATCGTACAGTTTTTCAGCTTTGATGTTGCGGTATTTAAAATAGAAACCGCCCAGTTGATGCAAACTGGGGTGTAAAAAATTGGCATTTACGACCGAGTCCTGGTAATAATTCAGGTTGCCCCAGTTTTCTTCACTGCAATGCCGGGCTTCCAGTTTTTCAATCAGCTTGTAGGGCAAGACCTGGGTTGCGATGAAGGCGTCATTGCCGTTGGCTACAAAGCGCAGCAAGGTCTGGGCGTCGGCAGAATCCAGGTAATTTCCTGCTCCGACAAACACGTAACTGGATTTAAGAGAAGGGTTCGTCGGCAGGGTTTTATTGAGTTTTTTGGTCAGGAGCTTGAAATCTTCCGGTTTTTCCTGGGCCTTCAGCAATTTGAAAAGCACCATCAGTCCATAGGGCGCCTTGTTTTGCTCTTTGTAGTGTTCATTCCAGGTATAATAACGGGTGCCATTGGAATTGAACAAGTAGATCAGTAAGCCCCCCATGAGCAAACCTGTAGCGATAAAGATGAAGTTTCTTGAGCTCATAAGGCAACTTTATCGCTGGGGGTGACAGATATGCTTGGCCTTCGATTGTTTAAAAACGCAGTAAAGCCTGGTTCTATTTCCTCAAACTGTGCGCGGGTCAATGCTTGTCCGCCATACCGAATCCGTTCAAAAATAAGGGTGAGCATCCGAAACTCTACAAATCGTGGCGAAGTAGCCATCTCCTGCAAATATTGTCGATTGGTTTTGTTTTTGCGCCACACAATCGCTCTGTCTCCAGAAAGTTGTTTGAGGATTTCCAGGTAATAGAGTCGAACGGCCAAAGCATAATTGTTTTGATCAATCGCTTGGCGAATGAAGGGAAGCAATTCGGTTTCTTCCAGGTTTGCTTCAATGTCTTCGATGCTTAAATTTTCCAGGGAAAGTTTTTTTACCGCGATGTTGCGGGGCGCATTCAAGTAATGCCTGATGATCAAGCCCAGAATCGTTGCGGCCAGCAAAATGACGAAAAACTTGAGTACTGCAGCAACGCCCGAGCCCAATGCAGGCCAATTGAATGACTTTGCCCTTCGCTTAGAGGTAGTCTTTGGAGGCGGTTTTCTTTTGATGGTGTAATCCAGGTCTTCAATGGAAGCATTCCAGGTACTTTCGTCAAACTGGTGTGGTTGAATAAATTCCGAGAGGTATTCTTGTTGCTGGGTATTGGCATCGGGATTTTGTGCAAACCCTGGATGGGCAGCCACAAAAGCTAAAAAAAGTACAATGGCTACAGAGGTTTGATGCCGCATAAAAGGTTTTAGTTCCCTCATTGCTATTTTTTAGAGTAGAGCAACAAGCGTGTTTAAGTCCAAAAATAGGTATTTCTTTTCAGTTAAATCTGATTTTTTAGGAATAGCAAGTTGTAGAACGATGAAAATTAATCCATGAATTTTTATTTACCTGTACATAAATCACTTAGCTTTATTTACCTTTGCGGGCAATTTGGAAACGAGTAAGCCATGCCTAAGGACAATTCAATCAAGTCGGTACTGATCATCGGGAGTGGGCCCATCATTATTGGTCAGGCCTGTGAATTTGATTATTCCGGATCCCAAGCTTCCCGCTCTTTGCGCGAAGAGGGAATCGAAGTAACCCTCATCAACTCCAACCCTGCAACCATCATGACCGACCCGGTCACTGCAGACAACGTGTACCTGCTGCCACTTACCGTGGAAAGCATCATCCAGATTCTGGAGGAACGCCAAATCGACGCCGTGTTGCCCACTATGGGTGGTCAAACGGCCCTCAATCTGGCCATCGAAGCCGATAAAATGGGGGTTTGGGAAAAATACGGGGTCAGGATGATCGGGGTGGATATTGCCGCCATCGAGTTGACCGAAAACCGCGAGGCTTTCCGGCAGCACATGATCGATATCGGACTGGATGTAGCACCATCCCAAATTGCCAACTCTTTTCTGGAAGGCAAAGAGGCAGCCCAAAAAATTGGTTTCCCGCTGGTCATTCGCCCCTCATATACGCTGGGTGGTTCTGGCGGCGGATTTGTGCACAAGGAAGAAGAATTTGATGCAGCTTTACGTCGAGGCTTGAATGCATCCCCTACCCACGAAGTACTGGTAGAAAAAGCCGTTTTGGGCTGGAAAGAGTTTGAGCTGGAGTTGCTGCGCGACATGAACGACAGTGTCGTCATCATTTGTACGGTTGAAAATTTTGACCCGATGGGCATCCATACCGGAGACAGCATCACCGTTGCTCCGGCCATGACCCTCTCGGATACTGCCTACCAAGACATGCGCGACCAGGCCATGCTGGCCATGCGCTCACTGGGGAATTTCTCGGGAGGCTGTAATATCCAGTTTGCACAGGATTCCGTAACCGAAAAGTTCATCGTGATCGAGATCAACCCTCGGGTATCACGTTCTTCGGCACTGGCCAGTAAAGCTACCGGCTACCCGATTGCTAAAATTTCGGCGAAACTGGCACTTGGCTACCAACTGGACGAACTCAAAAACCAGATCACCAAAACGACCTCGGCATTTTTTGAACCTACGCTGGACTACGTAATCGTCAAAATGCCGCGCTGGAACTTTGATAAATTCCCAGGGGCAGATACGACGCTGGGCTTGCAGATGAAATCGGTAGGCGAGGTAATGGCCATCGGGCGCAACTTCCTGGAAGCGCTACAAAAAGCTTGTCAATCCCTGGAAAATGGACGCAAAGGCTTGGGCGGCGACATCAAGGAATGGGTCAAAGTAGAAGATGTACTCAACCGCCTCGAAATCGGCACCGAAGACCGGATCTTCCGCATCAAGGATGCCATCCGTCTCGGGGTTCCGTTGCAAACCATCCAAAAATTGACCAAAATTGATCCCTGGTTCCTCAAGCAGATCAAGCGCCTGGTCAAATACGAAAAACAACTGCTGAAATACAACGTACCGGAAGACCTCCCCTTAGATTTCTTCCGGGAACTCAAAGAAGTTGGTTACTCCGACGCCCAGATCGCGTGGACGATGCGGGTAAATGAGGAAGATGTAAAGAAGGTGCGCTACAAACGCAATATTCGCCGTACGTATAAAATGGTGGATACCTGTGCCGCTGAGTTTGAAGCAAAAACACCTTATTATTATTCAACTTTTGACAGCGAAAACGAAAGCATCCCTTCTGATCGAAAAAAGATCATCGTTTTGGGTTCAGGTCCCAACCGCATCGGGCAAGGCATCGAATTTGACTATTGCTGCGTACACGGTCTTTTGGCCATCAAAGAAGCAGGCTTCGAAGCCATCATGGTCAACTGTAACCCCGAAACGGTTTCGACCGACTTTAACATGGCCGACAAGCTTTACTTCGAGCCCGTTTTCTGGGAGCACCTCGAAGAAATCATCGACCTTGAACAACCAGAAGGAGTGATAGTGCAGCTGGGCGGACAAACTGCCCTCAAACTGGCTGAAAACCTCTATAAAAAAGGTGTAAAAATCATCGGTACCAGTTTCCCGAATATGGACTTGGCCGAAGACCGCGGCGCATTCTCCGACTTGCTCAAAGCCGAAGGGGTACCTTATCCCAACTATGGCGTAGCCGACGATGTGGATGACGCCATCCGCATTGCCCACGAGGTGGGTTACCCGGTTTTGGTGCGCCCCAGCTACGTTTTGGGGGGCCAAAACATGCGCATTGTCATCAACGACGAAGACCTGGAACGCCATGTACTGAACATTTTCAAGCACATGCCCGACAACAAGGTTTTGGTGGATCACTTCCTGGAGCGCGCCAAAGAAGCCGAAATCGATGCCATCTTTGATGGCGAAGACATCCACATCATGGGCATCATGGAGCACATCGAGCCAGCGGGGATTCACTCCGGCGACAGCTCGGCGGTATTGCCGACCTACAGCCTTTCAGTAGAAGCAGTCAACACCATGGTGGAATACACCGGAATTATGGCGCGCGCGCTCAACATTCGCGGCTTGATCAACATCCAGTTTGCCATCAAAGACAATCATGTGTATGTGATTGAAGCAAACCCGCGTGCTTCGCGTACTACTCCTTTCATTGCCAAAGCCTATAAAGTGCCTTACCTCAAAATTGCCACCTTGGTGATGCTGGGTACGCACAAGCTGAAAGACTTCGACATCAAGCCACAACCGAGCGGCTACGCCATCAAAGTTCCCGTATTCAGTTTTGACAAATTCCCGAACGTGGACAAGCAATTGGGGCCAGAAATGAAGTCAACTGGTGAGGAGATTCGGTACATTAAAGACTTGAGTGATCCGTTTTTTAGGGAATTGGATCGGAACAGGTACATGTATTTGACACGGTAAATTTTTTAAGTTGTAAGTTGTATACAATTCTGCTCATTTGGAAAATTGTTTGCAACTTAAAGCTTAAAACCAAAAAGATAAAGCAATGATTTTCATAGACGAAAAAACCATCGATCTTGCCATTGACGCCATCAGTGATTCTGACGAGCGTTACGATGCCGCACTTGAATCCATCGAATCGCAGCAAGCAGAATTGATGGCCTACATTTTTGGGGAAGACGAGGCTACCTTCAGCGATGAAGAAAAAGATTTCCTCCTTTACCTGTTGTTGATCATTTGGGAAGCCGTTCGCTTGAAGATCAATCCTATTGCTCCGGTCACCGCTGCCGCGCTTGCTGAAGCCGAAGAGGCCACTTGGGAAAGCATGGAAGCAAACGTTGGCAAGAAATTCCGCGAAAGACTGGACGAATTCTTTGAAGAAACCAAGCAGGAAGACTTGCTCGCTTTCATCGAAGATGCACTGTTGGACGACGAAGAATCACCCGTAAGTAAAGAAGGCCGCGAACCCATGTTTGTGATGCTGAAAGCAGTGATTGATACGATTGATAAGTTGAATTAAGGGTTTTATTTTCTGTTTGGCGTGTGAGGAGAAGACTAAAAATACAAATGGAGCGTTTGTATTTGGAGAAAAAAAAAAGCCGGTTCTCCCCCCTAAATTGGAACCGGCCCTAAATATCCATTCAGGTTTACTTCCGAAATTGATGATTGGTTTGGGCAATGCATTTACTACTCCAACTTTGTTGAAGCAAGATCTGGATTGCCAAACCAATTAAAATAAAGCAGTGAACATCCGGATCAAGCGTCCCCCCTTTGTTGATCGTTCAGTCCACTGCAAGTTCTTGTTTGGTGTTGCTTTTTGTCAGGCAAAAGGCAATACGACACAAGTAGACATAGCAGAATGCCACAAAATGAAATTGGTGTGTAGATAGAGATTGGGCACAGAATTTGTGCAAAATTTGTAGAAAGCTCTTTTTGGTAAGAATTAAAATGTGATACAAAGAAAAGCAAAAAAGATGACTATATCAATAGGTACGTATTATTTTTTTTTACACTTAAGCAAAATACCCAATTGAGGGTATGCGTGTACGTCAGATTAAAAGCGCAATGCAAGAAAAAACGAGCCAGGTAGTCGGTTATCCGACTTGCCTGGTGTCAAAATGGCAGCAAACACCAGCGTGGCATGTTGTTTGCCGGGTAGCAAGTAAAAGATAAAAATTCTAGAGCCATGCAAAAAGGAAACATAGCCGTACAAACGGAAAACATTTTTCCCATCATCAAACGTTTCTTGTACTCAGATCACGAGATTTTTCTGCGTGAATTGGTTTCCAACGCTGTAGATGCGAGCAACAAATTAAAAGCGCTTTCCCGCCGGGGCGAAGCCAAAGGCGAAATTGGCGAACTCAAAATTGAAATCCTCATCGACAAAGATGCGCGTACCATCACCATTCGCGACCACGGCATCGGGATGACCGAAGAGGAAGTAAAGCGGTACCTCAACCAGGTTGCGTTTTCCAGCGCACAAGAGTTTTTGGAAAAATACAAAGACGAGACCAACATCATCGGTAATTTTGGTTTGGGCTTTTATTCAGCTTTCATGGTGGCTTCTACCGTAGAAGTACAAACGAGATCCTGGCAGGAAGGCAGTACCGGAGTACGCTGGATTTGCGAAGGCAATCCCGAATATACGCTCGAACTGATTGAAAAAGACACTCGTGGTACCGACATCATCCTGCATGTTGCGGAGGATAGCGTGGAGTTTTTGGAAAACGAGCGCATCGCAGGCTTGTTGGAAAAATACTGCAAATTCTTGCCTATCCCCATACAGTTTGGTACCAAAGACGAGACCATCGAAGAAGGTGAAGGCGAGGAAAAAACCGAGCGTACCATCCAGGTAGACAACATCATCAACACCCCAGATCCAGCGTGGCGCAAGCAACCTGCCGATTTGACCGATGAGGACTACCGCAATTTCTACCACGAACTGTATCCCCACAGCTACGAGTCTCCGCTGTTTTGGATTCACCTCAATATCGATTACCCTTTTACGCTCAACGGGATCTTGTACTTCCCCAAATTGGGCAATAGCCTGGAAGTACAGCGCAACAAAATCCAGCTCTATTCCAATCAGGTTTTTGTAACCGACAGCGTAAAAGAAATCGTACCCGAATTCTTGACCTTGCTCCACGGCGTGATCGATTCTCCGGACATTCCGCTCAACGTGTCGCGCTCCTACCTGCAAGCTGATAGCAACGTCAAAAAAATCAGCGGCTTCATTACCAAAAAAGTTGCCGATAAGCTGGCGGAGTTGTTCAACAAAGACCGCGCTGATTTTGAATCCAAGTGGAGCGACCTGGGCATCTTTGTCAAATACGGCATGCTCAGTGACGATAAATTCTACGAAAAAGCGGTCAAGTTTGCCTTGGTGAAAAACCTGGAAGGTCAGTTTTTACCAATCGAAGAATACGTTGAAAAGATAAAACCCACCCAGACCGATAAGCACGACAAAGTCGTCATTATTTACGCGACCCAACCGGATGCTCAACATACCCAAATTGAGGCTTGCAAGGCTTATGGCTACGATGTTGTGGTGATGGATCAGCCCATGATCGATAGTCCGTTTATGCAGCAATTGGAGTACAAACTGGGCTCGGTAGTGTTTGTACGGGTTGATTCAGATACGGCAAGCAACCTCATTCAGAAAGATGAAAAACCAGAACTGGTTTTGAATGAGGAAGAAAAAACCAAAGTGAAAGACCTCTTTACCGGGGTAGTTACCGATCCCGGCGGCAGAGTGGAAGTACAGGCTTTGTCGCCACAAGATGCGCCAGTACTCATCACCCGCCCCGAATTCATGCGCCGCATGAAGGAAATGCAGGCCATGCAAGGCATGAGCATGGACGGATTCCCCGATTCTTTCCAGGTCATCGTCAATGGCAACCACGAATTGGTGACCAAAAGAATTTTGCAGGAAACCGATGAAACAAAACGCACCGCTACCGCCAAATACCTGTACCAATTGGCACTGCTCAATCAGGGCATGCTGAAAGGCGCGGAATTGACAGAATTTACCAAACGTAGCCTGGAACAGATTTAAGGTTTAGTCTCTGTCCGTTGGTGTTGCAGCAAAAACTGCAACTCCAACAACTTCTCAACTTGACGTGTATTTTTTCCATCCAAAAAACCGGCTAACATTACCGGAGATCCGGCTGGAAAATCGGGCAGTTGAATCAAAAACGGGCCATTCGCTGTACCAAGCGACCACAATCCTCGCCATTCCGTGGCGGGGATTGTTTTTTGGTAGTGAATCGTCGTGGAAAACAAGTCTGGATTTTTATCTGTGATCGCTATTTGTCCACCCCCAGCCAGTGCCGCCGGAGCAGGGGTACGGTGCAGGATTCCTTTCAAAACAGCGGTAGGCTGAGTAGTTGCCCTTTCGCTTTCAGCAACCGTAGTTCGGCGCAACAAAAGCCACAGCGAGCCTCCTTCGGGATAAGGATAGTGCAACCAGGTAATCGAGTCGCTGGTACTCAGCAATTGAGTGCCCCGGGGCAAATCCAGATCAATTTTGTGGCTTTCCCAAATTTTGCGGTTGAGTGATTCATTCGGCTTTTTGCGAAACAAGCTATTTTGGTGAAGCCCAGCTTCATTGTCCCGAATTTTTTGATAGATCAGCGGATAGTATTGTTCCCACAAGTGCAGGGCATGCTTTTCGTCCCCCACCGCAATCACCATCACCCGCTGCGGGTCAGACCAAACCTTATCGAGGGCAAATGCCTGATTGTCGCGCCATTGCTTCAATTGCTCTTGGCTAAGCCGACTTTCGATGATTTTGGCCAAAGCCTGTTCAGGTGCATTAGCCGAATACTTGCGGATGATGACCAGACAATTGCGCTGCGCCAGAAATTTAGGGTTGCTCAAAAATCGATTGGGCGACAGGTACTGGATGTTGAACAGTGGTTGCGCAGGAGAGACAAATGGAAAAATAGAGGTGAAATTCTGGCGCACTTGTGCACCAATTTTGCCCTGCCACCATACCGTATCCATCACAATGGTCAGCTCGTTGAGCTTTCCCAGCGCAGGAGGCAATGGCTTATCGGGGCTATCTTTGGAGCAACTCGATCCAACGAAATAGCACAATCCCAGGCAGAGCATGAATTCCCAAAAAAAGGTACGAGACATGACGGATGTGTTTCGTGGATAAGAGTACAAAAAAAATCCAGAATACCCGATAGAAAAGCAGGAAAAAATTCAAGAACACCACCAACGCAAAACGGCGCAGAACAACTCCGCGCCGTTTCAAAAGCGTTAAATGGCTTGCGTACAAAGTAATTTTTTGCGTCAAACTAAGTACTATAACAAGCTCTTGATGATGTCTTCTTCGGAGATGCCTTCCGCTTCCGCTTTGTAGTTGCGCACAATGCGGTGGCGCAATACGTAGTTGGCAATGGCTTGTACATCTTCAATGTCTGGAGAATATTTCCCACTGATGGCAGCATGGCATTTGGCTCCCAATACCAAGTATTGCGATGCACGTGGCCCTGCTCCCCAGGAAATGTAGTTATTGACCATCTCGGTAGCCATTGGCGTTTTCGGACGGGTTTTGGTAGCCAGCGATACGGCGTAGCGCAACACATTGTCGGCAATCGGAATCTTGCGAATCAATTGCTGGAAGCCCAAAATCTGCGCACCGGTCAGGATGTGATTCAACTTGATCTCTTGCGCAGTCGTAGTGCCACGTACCACATCCAATTCCTCTTCGTATGAGGGATAGTCCAGCGTGATGTTGAACATAAAGCGGTCGAGCTGTGCCTCGGGCAGTGGGTACGTACCTTCCTGCTCGATGGGGTTTTGGGTAGCCAGTACAAAGAACGGTTTGGGCAACTCATGACGGGTACCACTCACCGTTACCGATCTTTCCTGCATGGCCTCCAATAAGGCCGCCTGCGTTTTGGGTGGCGTGCGGTTGATCTCATCGGCCAGTACGATATTGGAGAACAAGGGGCCACGGTTGAACTTGAAGTGTCGGTCTTCATCCAGGATCTCTGATCCCGTAATGTCGGAGGGCATCAAGTCAGGCGTAAATTGGATGCGCTTAAAATCGAGGTCAAGTACTTCGGCGATGGTGCTTACGAGCAAGGTTTTGGCCAATCCAGGCACACCCACCAGCAAACTGTGTCCATTACTAAACAAGGCGATAATCACGGCTTTTACCACATCATCCTGCCCCACAATTACTTTTCCAATCTCTTTTTTCAGATCCCTGTAAGATTGCGCCATTGTGTCAACGGCTTCAACGTCGGATTTATATTCCATTCAGCTAAAACTTTAAGTATTCTCACCAAGAACGAACGAAAATACTGCTTTGTTGAAATCTTGCATAGGTTGGAGTGAAAAAAAAGCACGATGGTCGATAATTAGCCAAAGTACGCTGCACAAAACCACTCGAAAGTCCCGTAGTAAATAGGGAATCCTCCCAATAATTGCAGCTAGCGTACAGGGCTGCCGAAGGTGTGGCATTAGAATTGTGTCTGCCCTTACTAATGCCCATCGTTATTCCGTCTGCCCCAATATTGCAACCCCCCTTATTGTACGAAAGGCGACCAAAGGGAGAACTTTGTACAACGCGGAAATATGCACAATTGTCGCGTCCACTTGATAAAAATAAACCAGGCGCGCTAAACCACCAAATATCAGCGATTTTTAAATTCACCAATCTGATCATGAATAAATTAATCTAAGACACACCGCTCCAGGACTTTCGAAACAATCCAAAATGTGCAGTACGCTAAGACCCTTTTTTTCCAACATCAGCATTCTCTTACAATGATTTTAGCGACATTCCGTTTGTTCCCTATTTCCGACCCAACTGGTTTGAGGTGTGAAAAAATATCCATACCAAGCGAAATGTAGGTTGATTTACATACATTTCGCCAGACATATTTTGATTTCCCGGCGAAATCTGATGTTTTGAACCCACGTTTCGCCGGGAATACAATAAGCACTGCCTCGGATTGGTTGAAAAAATCTTGATGATGGATGACTTGTTTTGAGTGGGCGGGGTCTCAACTGTTTGCAAAATTCCTGGCTTTAAGTTGCGAATAAGACAAGTTAAAGCCAAAAAAAGATTGATTATTGGCTTTAACTTGGTTTTTATTACATTTGTAGCCAAAAATATGCGGGTCATGCAAAATGTAATTGGTCGAAAGGAAGAAATAAAAACTTTTGAAAAGTTAAAAGAAAGCCAAAAACCAGCGTTTGTGGCCATCTATGGTCGACGGCGTGTCGGCAAAACCTATTTGGTCAAACAGTTTTTTGGTAAGTCTTTTAGTTTTTATATGACTGGGGTTGCCAATGTAGCGACGCGCCAACATTTGAGTAATTTTCACACAGCTTTGATTGCTCGATATCCACAAGCTGAGCGTTTTCGGCAACCGAAAGATTGGTTCCAAGCCTTTCAGCAACTCATTTCGATATTGGAAATACAAATCGAATCTGAAAAAACAATCATTTTTTTGGATGAATTACCTTGGCTTGATACGCCAAAATCGGGTTTCATTCCCGCGCTGGAGCATTTTTGGAACAGTTGGGCAAGTTCGCGCAACGATGTTTTGCTGATCGCATGTGGTTCGGCAGCCTCTTGGATGATCAAAAACCTCATCAATCATCGCGGAGGCTTGCACAATCGCGTGACGCATCGCCTCATTTTGGAACCATTTACCCTGGCTGAATGCGAACAGTATTTTAAGTCGCGGGGTATGAATTACGAACGGTATCAAATACTCCAAATTTATATGGTCACAGGCGGCATTCCATTTTACCTGGAGCAAATAGACAAAGGCTTGACGGCTACTCAAAATATTGATCGTCTGTGTTTTACAAAAAATGGAATACTCCGGACAGAGTTTGACAACCTCTATACTTCACTCTTTAAGGCTGCAGACAAACATACATTGATCATAGAAACATTGGCAAAGAAGAATAAAGGTATGAGCCGCGACGAGTTGATTCAAAAAACGTCATTTTCAAACGCTGGCAGCCTGACTCGCATCTTGTCTGAATTAGAGGAAAGCGGATTTATTCGCCGATATAAATCTTTTGGGTACACAACGCGCAATGTGCAATACCAGGTTGCAGACTTTTACTCCATGTTTTATCTAAAATTTATCAAAAATGCCGACCTGAGTGACCAAAATTCATGGCTAGACCGTATGGACAATCCCGAAGTACGCGCCTGGAGTGGCTATGCCTTTGAGCAAATTTGTAGGGCACATCTTGGCCAAATAAAGCGCGCTTTGGGCATCGGCAGCGTACAAACGCAATCAAGTGTATGGCAGGGCAACGACGGACTGAATGCGGCACAAGTGGATTTGGTGATTGATCGCCGCGACCAGACCATCAACCTCTGCGAGATGAAGTTTTCGATCAATCGGTTTGTTATAGACAAGGCTTATGCCGACAGTTTGCGTCAAAAAATAGGCGTTTTTAAAGCCACAACCGCTACGCGCAAATCCATTTTTCTCACGTTTATCACCACATTTGGTTTAGCACAAAATGAGTATGCAGGGAGTTTGGTGCAAAATTCTCTGACGATGGACGCTCTTTTTGATTATTGAAGATATAATAAACTACATCATGGGGTCAATTGCTGTTAACAAAGGTTCCGTTCAACCCTGCCTTCATTCTTGGCATTGTATGGCGAAGGAAGACTTAGTTGTTAGTGGCTGTGTTTCTTTCCGTCTATTGATTTAGTTTTCATCAAGGTCTTCGTCAGTCCGCTTTGACATTACTTCTTTAAAGTCTGTATTCATTTTGGTTAATTTTTGTTTGTTCGTGAATTCTTGCGTTTCGGTCGTCTAAAATAGCCTATAACATGGAAATATGCGTACTTATCCCTTCCGCTTGCTAAAAATAAACCACGATCACTAACGCTCCAAACATCTGCAATTTTAAATTTTACTTACCTGATAATGAATAAATTGATTAAAGATGTACAGCTCAGCGACTTTCGAAACAATCCAAAATGCGCAGTACGCTACGACTCTTTTTGTTCGGCATCAGCACTTACTACTCATTCAGTCAAATACCGTTTGTTCCTACTTTGATTCTGGCATTGACTTTTACATTGTGCGCATTCGTGCTTTCTGTTCTCAATGTTTATCGGAAGAATTATGAGGCGACAACATTTGGTTGATAAGTGTCATTTGGGTCGATGAAATCTTCCATTCACCGTTTTTCCTTTCAAAAACGTCAATTTTCCATTTATAATCTGTATCACCTTTTTTGTACTGGCGAAATGGTACCTCATAATCTTTGTCAGCAAAAAGTGTTTCTTCCGTATATACAATAGCAATATCAGGCGTTAGAAACCTTGCCTGCTTAAATTCAAATTTCAATGATGTAGGTTCTAAGCAGCATTCGCTAAGGAGTTTCAAATGTGCAAGAATCTCCTTCTTGCCCTTCCAAAACTGACCTACAAAATTTATCAATGTTCCGTCATCTGTAAAATAGCTACTCAAGGCTTCCCAATCGTGCCTGTTCCATGCATTTTCTTGTTGTTGAATGGTATTCTTAATAGCCATTTCATCCTTTACATTGTTTTGTGCTACCAAAGCAGTTGCCAGCAAGGCAAATACAGAAATAAAGATTAACTGTTTCATAATAATTGATTTTATTACAAAACTATCACCATCTGTTGCCTAAAAATAGTACAAATACGACGTTTTAATTTTAATGAAAAATACCTTTTACGACTAAGAATGGCTGCTTTTCAAAAGCATTTGAAATCTCTTTTGGATTAGTGTCGGCAAATACTTTAAAATCCCGAATCAGATGCATTTGGTCAAAATAATTGCATTCATAAGCCACTTCCGTCCATGTCATGTTGGGATTATTTTCTTTTAGCAACCATGCCTTGCCAAAACGAACCAACCTGCTGTAGAATTTTGGTGAAACGCCCATTCTGTCTTTAAAAGTTCTCTCAAATTGGCGGTTGCTGATACATGCCATCTTTACAAGGTCATCAATCTTAATTGTGCCTCCGTGTTTTATGATTTCAGGAATGATATAGTCAATAGAAATTTGCTTTTTAATTTTCGTCAGCTGACTGAACATGAATTCGTCGGCAATATTTTTCATTGCATTAAAGTCAGTGGCATTAGCCAATGCCTCTATTACCTGCTTAACCGCACTTCCAAATACGGCTTCGCCGTCATAATCTTTTTGAATCATCGCCTGCATAGGTTGCCCAAGCAATCTGTAGAGCGCTCCGGGCTGAAACCCGATTTTTATCATCAGGTGATTGTATCCAAGCTTGAGAATACTTCGTTCTGTTTGAGGCCCAGTAATGGTACAGGCATAAAGTGTTCGTTCCTGTTTTGTGATTACATCTTCTACTTTTGGTCTATCATAAGGATAAAATAAAACGGAATGTTCGGGTAGAGGGGGAAACTGAAAGGAAAGATTTGTTCCCAAATCCGCTGTAACTGTATGACCAATCATGATATTATTGACAACATGGCTAAGCGCAGGATGAGGTGCAAAGAATAATTGTTTATTGGTCATGATTTTTGATCATATTGGTATTCTTATAAAACGCAGAAATGTGCGCACTTATCGCGTCCGCCTGATAAAATAAGTCAGGAGTGCCAAAAACAATAGGGAATCCTACCAAAGATCCGCTACCAACCGTTCCGTTCATCCCTGCCTTCATTCTTGGCATTGCATGCCGAACGAAGGCTTGTTGTTTACTGCCGTTGTATTCTGTCAACAAAGGTCTGTCGTTGCAAGTTTGCAATAAGCTTTATTCATAGTTCTTATCATTTCTCAGCAACAATAAATAAATAGTCACCGAAGTTATTCTCAAAATCGGTTTTAATTTTATCAAATCTTTTTGTCTCGATGTCTTTTTGAAGTTGGCTAAGTCCACTCGCAACCTCATCCTTAACTGCCAACGCAGCGAAAGAGGAAATTCCTTTTCTAACGATTGTGTCAAAATAAATTTCAGGTTTGTGCTTTCCTGAATATAAAAAAAGGTCTTGCAAATCTTCTTGTATAAAATATTTTTCCGTCACAGTTATGTTAAAACCTGCTTTGTTAGCTGCAAATTTTATACTCTCAAAACTTGGCATATGGTCAATAGAAAGTTTGAGCATTTGAGGAAAATAATGATTGAGCCAATAACCATTCATTTGCTCAGGTGTCGCAGTAAAAAAAATAATTTTACTGCCAACTTTCATAACTCTAAAAAGTTCTCTGAAAGATTTTTCAAGGTTAGTCCAATGATGAACTGTTAATGTTGCTACTGCACCATCAAATGTTTCGTTGTCGGATGGGATTTGTTCTGCTGAACCTATTACCCAGTTTATTTTATTTGATTTTGTCCTCGCCTCTTGAAGCATTTGATCAGAAGGGTCAACACCACTGAAATCAAATCCTTTGTCTGCAAACTGAATTGTGTAGTTCCCAGTTCCACAGCCAATGTCGAGATATACTTTGTTTGTCTGCGGTGATAAAAGCTGAAATAGTTTTTCACTTATATAGGGGTCGGGTTGTCTGGTGTTGTTATAACCAGTGCCGATCTTGTCGTATAAAATAGTTGTCTGTTTCATCTTGCACTAAAGTTTGAAGTTCCCACTGTCACCCAATAATGGCAGCCAACTCGTAAATATACACACTTGTCACACCCGCTTTGTAAAAATAAACCAAGAGTACCAAACCACCAAATATCAGCGATTTTTAAACTCAAAAACCTGATAATGAATTAATTAATCAAAGACGCACAGCTCCGCGACACACCCAGCAATCCAAAAGGCACTACCTCCTGCGCCTCACCTTTCCCCTCCCCAAATTCTGATCCATCCAAAACCCAGGACTTTATTATTTTCATGCGATTTATCCAAATAAGGTTCAACCACTTAACAACCCTGCTATGCCAACACCATCAGTCAATCTGCACAAATATGCCTCGGCAATACTGCTCTTGCTGACAATCTGCACTTGCCTTCGGGCCCAAACTCCCACCCAGATCAAGGGCGTTTTCCCCCAGATGGCCATCATCAGCGACCACAAAGACCGCACCGAAGCAGGCATCGGGGCCGTCATTCCTTGGGCCAATAAGCTCTGGGCGGTGGGGTATGTCGCGCACATCCGTGGCTCAGGACTGGGGCTTTACGAAATCAGTCCAGACATGACCAGCCGCCGCCACCCGGCCAGCTACACCGGAACCTATGCCAACCGCTTCATTCACAACCAGTCTGATCAAGCCTTCATTGGCCCTTATGCCATCGATACCCTCGGCAGGGTGCGCATCATCGAAGACCTGAAAAGACACCGCCTCACGGGTACGATGCAACACCTGGTTCACCCCGATTCGATGGTTTATTTTCTGACCATGGAAGGGTTATTGTTCGAAACCAACGTCTATACTTTAAGAAGCGTGCAGTTGGCCAATTTGGTGGATGAACTCGAGATTCCCAAAGCGGCCCAGGTGCATTTCAAAAGCGCATTTACGCAAGCCGGACGGGTAGTAGTGGCCAATAATTCTTACTACGAAGAAGATTTTTTGGGCAAAAGAGCCGCCGGGCGATTGGGGGAATGGGACGGTAAAAAGTGGACCATCCTCGACCGCAATCCCTACGTAGAGGTAGCCGGCAAAAACTGGTCGGACGCAACCTACGGCAACGCCATTTACGCCACTGGTTGGGATCAGGGCTCCGTGATTTTGAAATTCTACAAAGCCGGAACCTGGAAAACCTACCGTCTGCCCAAAGCGAGCTATGCCTTTGACCATGCCTGGAATACGGAATGGATGCGGATTCGCGAAGCCCAAACCGAACGTTACCTGATGGATGTTCACGGCATCTTTTACGAAATGCCGACCATCACTTACGGCGGGAATATTTTGGCCATTCGCCCCATCGCCAACCACTTGCGCATCGTACCCGACTTTTGTTATTGGCGGGGCATGTTGGTCTTGACGGGTGATCAAACCGACCGCTCTACCGGACAACCCCAGTCCAACCTCTGGTTTGGCAACATCGATGAGTTGTGGCAAATGGGCAAACCCACTGGCTGGGGTGCACCCTGGTGGGAAAAGGATGCAAAAAAAGGCGAACCCTCAGATCCGTTTTTGATGACCGGCTTTGACAAAAAAGTCGTCCACATCACCCAGGAATCGGATCAGGAAGTGGAGTTCAAAATCGAAATCGATTTTAAGGGTACTGGCGAATGGCACACCTATCAAACCATCAAAGTACCGGCCAAAGGCTACGTCCACCACGAGTTTCCCACGGGATTCTCCTGCCACTGGGTACGGGTGACGGTCAATAAAAATTGTAAAACAACGGTATATTTTGTGTATACCTAAACTCAAATATTTCAAAACACTCCAAAACATTACCCTATATTTGGCAGGCTTACAACAAATAAAATGACAACAAGAACCATTCACGCGTATCTGCAAATTCACCCCAGTGACAATGTGCTGGTGGCCTTGCAAGACTTGCCCAAGGGCAGAACCATTGACTTTGGCGGACAACAGTTTGAACTCACCACCGACGTACAAGCCAAGCACAAATTCAGCCTCGAAGACCTCGCCAGCGGCGACGAAGTGATGATGTACGGCGTACTCGTAGGCAGGGCCACCCAGCCTATTGCCAAAGGCGAAGCAATTGCGACCTACAACTTGCTGCACGAAGCCGAAGAATATGGCATCGATAAACTCCAGCCCTACCACTGGACGGCACCCAATGTGGATCACTGGAAAGATCGAACCTTCCTGGGCTATCCCCGCAAAGATGGCCGCGTAGGCACCCGCAATTACTGGTTGGTGATCCCTTTGGTGTTTTGCGAAAACCGCAACATCCTAATCATGAAGGATGCCCTGGAGCGCGAACTTGGTTTTGCCCAACCCGAAAAATACCGCGATCAGGTAAGGCTGCTTTTGGAGGCTTTCAAAAGTGGAAGCCTGGCCGAAGTACAGGATTTGGAGGCAGCAACCGATGCAAGTTTACCCGCTCATCCCAGCCCCATCCTGCCCAATGTGGATGGCATCAAGTTTTTGACCCACGAAATGGGTTGCGGCGGCACCAATCAGGACGCGCAAACCCTGGCAGCAGTTTTTGCCGGGTTTTGTGTCAACCCCAACGTAGCCGGGATTACCGTACTGAGCCTGGGCTGTCAAAAAACCAGCCTGGAAGACCTGCAAACCGAAATCAAACTGCGCAACCCCAATTTTGACAAGCCACTCCTGTACTACGACCAACAAAGTTACGGCACCGAACACGTCTTGTTGAGCGCGGCCATCCGCGAGACGTTCAAAGGTTTGGTTGAAATCAATAAAATCGAGCGCCAACCTGTTCCTCTTGCCAAGCTGAACATCGGCCTAAAATGCGGTGGTTCCGATGGGTTTTCGGGCATCTCTGCCAATCCTGCTTTGGGTTACCTGTCGGATATAATGGTTGCCTTGGGTGGACAAACCTTGTTGGCCGAATTTCCCGAACTCTGCGGCGTTGAACAATCCCTGATCGACCGCTGCGAGCGCCGGGAAGACGCCGAAAAATTCGTGATCCTGATGCAGGAATACGCCGCTCAAGCCGCCGCAGTAGGCGCTGGTTTTGACATGAACCCCTCCAAAGGCAACATCAAAGACGGCCTGATCACCGATGCCATCAAGTCGGCTGGCGCGGCCAAAAAAGGTGGCAATGCCCCCATCACCGGCGTACTCAGCTATACAGAACAACCCACTCACCCAGGCTTGCACCTGCTGTGTACTCCCGGCAATGACGTGCTGGCCACCACGGGCATGGCTGCTTCTGGCGCCAACGTAATCCTGTTTACCACCGGATTGGGTACCCCCACTGGCAATGCCATTACACCTACGGTAAAAATTTCGACCAATACCCGGCTTGCCGAACGCATGCCCGACATCATCGATTTCAACTCCGGACCGATCATATCCGGTGAAGAAACCATTCCCGAAAATGGCGAAGCCCTGCTGGAATGGATCGTAGCGCTGGCCTCTGGAAAACACCGCTGCAAGGCTGAATTGCTGGGACAAGACGATTTCATCCCCTGGAGACGCGGGGTGAATTTGTAATACTTTTATACAAAAACAAACAAATAACATGAAGAGGAATACGATTGTCTTTTCTCTTTTTGCATTGCTGGTATTGTATGCCTGCAAAGTGCAAATGGAGACCAGTAAAACAGGAACAGCTACGGTCGCGGTTGCCTCGTCTACCACAAAACCCGACAGCCTTCCCTTGCCGCCGGTGGCTCCTTTCGATATGACCCCGCTTACCCCCGCACAAAGCCAGAAGGCTTTTATTGTGCCGGAGGGCTACCACATGGAATTGGTGGCCAGCGAGCCCATGATCACCGAACCCGTCGTGATTGCCTGGGATGGGGACGCCAGGATGTACGTTGCTCAAATGGAAACCTATACCCAGGATGCGGATGGCACAGGTACCAAAGACAACAAAAGCAGGGTCATGCTTTTGGAAGACACCAACAATGATGGCAAAATGGACAAAAGCTCCGTGTTCATCAAGGACCTGATTTTGCCCCGCATGCTGCTTTGTGTCAATCACGAATTGCTGGTGAACGAAACCGATACCTACGATATCTATAGCTACAAAGACACCAATGGCGATGGGGTAGCCGATGAAAAAAGAGCCGTGTACAGCGTAGGTAAAGTTGCGCCTGGCAACCTCGAACACCAAAGAAGCGGTCTGGATTGGAACCTGGACAATTACATTTACCAAACCGTCGATCCGGTGCGGTTTCGCTATGTGAATGGCATGCTCCAGCCCGACTCCTTGCACAGTGGTTCGAATGGTCAATGGGGACTGACGCACGACAGCTATGGCCGCCTGTTTTTTAGCCGGGGCGGAGGCGAAAACGCCGGTTCAGGATTTCAACTCAATCCCAAATACGGTGCGCTGGAGTTTGCAGATGCCTACAGCGAGGAAAAATTCAGCCCCGTGTGGTCCAAAATATCCAACCCGGATGTGCAAGGTGGAACCAAGCGCTTGCGCAAAGACAGTACCCTCAACCACTTCACCTCCGCCAATGGTCAGGTCATTTTTAGGGGAGATCGCCTGCCTGCCGATCTGGTAGGGGATTACGTGATCAACGAACCCGTTGCCCGCATTGTTCGGCGTGCCAAAGTGATCAACCGTGCCGGCAAAACGTACCTCGAAAATGCCTACGACCGCAAGGAGTTCATCTCCAGCACGGATTTCTTTTTCCGCCCCGTCAATGCCTATACTGGGCCCGATGGTTTGCTGTACATCATCGACATGAACCGCGGCATCATACAGGAATCCAATTGGACCAAAAAGGGGACTTTCCTGCGCAATAAAATAGACCAGTACGATTTGGCAAAAATCAACCAACGCGGCAGAATCTGGCGCCTGGTACACGATGACTTTAAGCCAGGGCCTAAACCCAAAATGCTGGATGTGCCGGCCAATAGCTTGCTGCAATACCTGGATCATCCCAATGGCTGGTGGCGCGACAATGCCCAAAAGCAAATCATCTTGCTGGCCGACAAGTCAGTTGTACCTGCATTGACCAAAATGGCCAGTGGCCAGTCCGTTTCGGCCTTGGGCAGGTTGCACGCTTTGTGGACACTCGAAGGCTTGAATGCCATCAACAAGGAGATCTTGTTTGCCGCCTTGAAAGACACCGACGCACAAGTACGCAGAGCTGCCGTATGGATCAGTGAAATGTACCTCAAGCAGAATGACCAGGCTGTAGTAGCGCAACTGGGTAAAATGCTGAACGACGAAAGTTTTGATGTCCGGACCCAATTGCTCCTGTCGTTGGGAAGCAGCAAAAATGAAGCCGCCCAACCGCTGGTCAAATCCATTTTGGCGCAAAATCCCAACAACGAAATGCTCGCCAGTTCCAAGGCCAGTATGGACAAAAACGAAGATTTTCGCTTGTATGGTCGCCGCCTGGGCAGTTTTACTACCGCAGATCGAAACGCGCTGTTGCAGGGAGCTGAAATCTACCGTGCCATGTGCTCTCCTTGCCATGGCGGAGATGGCAAAGGATTGGCCTCCAATGCCGCGCCTTCCCTGGTTGGCGCAAAACACCTGCACGGGGATAAATCAACGGCAGTCAGAATTATTTTGCACGGATTAAAAGGCCCCATCGAAGGCAAAACCTACCCGAGCGAAATGCCGCCGATGAAAGACAATACCGATGAATGGCTTGCGGCGGTGCTGAGTTATGCCCGCTACGAATTTGCCACCAATCAAAACGTAGCCCTGCGCAACAAAACCCTGCTGATGGTACAGCCCGAAGAGGTCAAAAAACTCAGGGCTGAACACAAAAAAATGAAACAATCCTGGACGGTGGAAGAGCTGGAAAAACTGACGCCGCCTACTACTAAATAAGTGACTTCTCCTGTTGGAGGAAGAATAATTTTAATTAACCACTCCGCCGAAGGTGGGGTGGTTAACTTTTACGTTTATTCAAAAACATCCATTCTGATGAAATCAACCTACCTCATCCTTTCGCTCATCGCGCTTTTTGCCTGGGGAAAAACCCTTGCACAAAAAACGCCCGTTGCCAACTCCAATGCCATCCGAACCCTCATCGTAGACGGTCAAAACAACCACGAACAGTGGCCCAAAATCACCTTCATGATGAAGCAATACCTGGAAGAAACAGGTAAATTCACGGTGGAAGTGCGCCGTACCTACTATACCTGGAATGGCAAAGACCTGATCCAGCAATACCCAATTGTGGGTGTGAAAAACACTGTAGCTTTAGCCAAATCCAGGGCAGATTCCAGCTTCTTGATCGACTTTTCACAATACGATCTGGTAGTGTGCAACTTTGGCTGGAACGCCGCCCCCTGGCCCGCCGAAACCCAGGCCAATTTTGAGCAATTTATCAAAAAAGGGGGTGGCCTAGTGGTCATCCATGCCGCCGACAACTCCTTTCCGCAATGGCCAGCCTACAACCAAATGATCGGCCTGGGTGGCTGGGGCGACCGCACCGAAAAAGACGGCCCCTACGTGTATTATGACCAAACGGACAAACTGGTGAGAGACATGCAACCAGGAAAAGCCGGCTCGCATGGGCCGCAGTCTGAATTTCAGATCACTGTTCGCAACAGCAAGCATCCCATCACCCGCGGCATGCCCCTCAAGTGGATGCACACCAAAGACGAAATGTACGACCGCCTGCGTGGCCCCGCCGAAAACATGGACGTACTGGCCACCGCATTCTCTTCCAAAGAAAACAAGGGAACCGACCGCAACGAACCGATGCTCCTGACCATCAAATACGGCAAAGGCCGGATTTTCCACACCCCCCTCGGGCACGTGGATTATTCCGTGGAATGCGTAGGCTTCATCACCTGCCTGCAACGGGGCGCGCAATGGGCCGCCACGGGCAAAGTAAACATCCCGATTCCTGCCGATTTTCCTACCGAAAAGGCCGTAAGTGCCCGCAAATTCGTGGAGAAGAAGTAATGAACTGAGTGGATTAGGGAAGAATTTTTTTCGCCGAACGATTCTGAGAAAATCTGCGCCTCAATCTGCGTAAAATCTGCGTGAACTTTCAAAATCCAACTTTCTACCAACCAAAAAAAATAAACACATGAAAATGGAACGCCGCGACTTTTTGTCCAAAGCAGCTCTGGCTAGCGCTGCTACTTTATTTTCAGCCAATTCGCTGCTCGCAGCTACTCATCCCGCCAAAGAAAAATTGGGCATCGCCCTGGTTGGCTTGGGTTATTACAGCACCGACTTGTTGGCCCCGGCCCTGCAATTGACCCAAAAATGTTACCTGGCAGGAATTGTCACGGGTACGCCCTCCAAGGCCGAGACCTGGAAGAAAAAATACAACATCCCCGATAAGAACATTTACAACTACCAGAACTTTGACCAAATCGCCAACAATCCCGACATCGATGTGGTGTACGTGGTATTGCCTCCTTCGATGCACCGCGAATTTGTAGTCAGAGCAGCCAAGGCGGGTAAACACGTATTTTGCGAAAAACCCATGGCGCCATCCGTTGCCGATTGTGAGGCAATGATCAAAGCCTGTACCGACAACAAGGTCAAACTGGCCATCGGTTACCGCTGTCAGCACGATCCCAATATTCAGGCGTACATGCAGGTGGCCAAAGAAAAAAAATTCGGCAAAGTCAAATTGATCAACAGCGCCGCTGGCTATTTTGATGGCCGTACCGACCACTGGAAACAAAAGAAATCCATGGGCGGAGGGGTAATGGGCGATATGGGCGTATATGCCCTGCAAGGCGCTCGCCTCGCTACCGGCGAAGAACCCATTAGTGTGCTAGCGCAGGCCTCTACCACTCGTCCTGAAATTTACAAGGAAGTGGAGGAAACGATGATGTTTCAACTGGAATTCCCCAGTGGCGCACGTGCCGCCTGTCAATCCAGTTATGGCATCAACATGAATTTCCTGCAAGTCAACTACGAAAAAGGCTGGCTCAAAATGGAACCGCAATCTGCCTACAGCGGCAACAAAGGCAGCAGGTCGGATGGCACCCAGATCAACTTTGTACTCCCCAACCAGCAGGCCAAACAAATGGACGAGGATTGCATCGCCATCATGGCCAAAACCAATCTGATTGTGCCAGGCGAAGAAGGCTTGCGCGACATCCGGGTAGTAGAGGCCATTTACAAGTCGGTGAAGACGGGAACGGTGGTGAAGATTTGAGGGGATTTTTGAAAATGCCATACTACTGCACACGTTTATTTCACGCAGATTTTACGCAGAAAAACCTGTGTAGCATCTGCGAAAAAATCTGCGCAGCATCTGCGTGAAATAAATATCCCATAGGACTTGGAAATGCCTACAAACACGAAGATCAGATCAATATGAAAACCAACACCTTGCTCGCCCTGTTTTGTTGCCTGCATTTAATGGCGCTGGGGCAGACAACAAAAAATACCCGCACCAACGTTCTGATCATCCTTGCTGATGACCTGGGCATTGGTGATGTGAGCGCTTATCAGAAAGGTAAGCTCCACACCCCGAATATCGACAAGCTGGCCAATGGTGGGGTTCGATTTACCAATGGTTATGCCACTTCGGCCACCTGTACGCCCAGTCGTTTTGCCCTGCTCAGCGGGCGCTACCCCTGGCACAATGCCAAAGCCAAAGTATTGCCCGGCGATGCACCCATGCTGATCGATACCGCAATGGTTACCTTGGCTGATTTGTTCAAAAAACAGGGGTACCAAACCGGGGTAGTTGGAAAATGGCACCTGGGTCTGGGCAATGGCAAGATTGATTGGAACCAACCCATTTCTGAAACCCCCAACGATCTGGGATTCGACTATTCCTACATTATGGCGGCCACCAATGACCGGGTGCCTACGGTGTATGTCGAAAACCGCCAGGTCAAAGGACTGCAAGCGAATGATCCGCTGTTGGTCAGTTATGCCCAAAACTTTCCCGGTGAGCCCACCGCACTTACGCACCCAGCATTGATGACTACCCTCAAATGGGATCATGGCCACAACAACAGCGTGCACAATGGCGTGCCCCGCATCGGATTCATGAAAGGAGGCAAAGCTGCCTTGTGGGTAGACGAAACTATGGCCAATGAATTCCTGAACCAGGCGAGTGCATTCATCACCCAACGGCATCCCCAAAAAACGGGTCAACCCTTTTTTCTGTATTACGCCTTGCATCAGCCGCATGTACCTCGGGTGCCCAACCCTCGGTTTGTAGGCAAATCGGGTATGGGACCCAGAGGTGACGCCATTTTAGAAGCAGATTGGTGTGTTGGAGAAATCATGCAGAAACTGGAACAGGAAGGGCTACTGGAAAATACCCTGATCATTTTTTCAAGTGACAACGGCCCCGTACTCAACGATGGCTACCTCGATGATGCCGTGGAAAAACTGGGCAACCACGACCCCTTCGGCGGTCTGCGGGGCGGAAAATACAGCCTCTTTGAAGGAGGCACCCGAGTGCCTTTTGTCACCTATTGGAAAGGGCATATCCAGCCCCAGGTATCGGCTGCGTTGGTGTGCCAGATCGATTTTTTGGCTTCTTTTGCGCAGTTGTTTCAGGTCTCTAACCCTGCGCCTGAGAGTCAAAATACCTTGAATGCCTTTTTGGGGAAGTCCAGCAAAGGCCGTCGTGAACTGGTTTTGGAAGCCTCAGGTCGACTGGCCTTCCGACAAGATCATTATGCCCTGATTCCCCCTCACGAGGGCAACGCCATTGCCAAAGATGTTAACATTGAGCTGGGAGTAGCACCCGAAATGCAATTGTATGACCTGCAAAAAGACCCGGGCCAACAACACAATCTGGCGAAGGAAAAATGGAAAAAGGTTAAGGCATTGGAAATGGCGATGCAGCGCCTGACTCAATGATGTTTTTACTTATTTTCAAAATTAACTCGCCTTTATCATAACAAGATGCTATGCGCTTGTGCCTGTCCATGATTTAACCTAAACTTATCTTTTGCATAAAATTCATGCCCTTTCGAAAGCCTACCTTCGAGGATTCTAAGGATCGTAGCCGCGGCAACGGCTACGACCTGTTGTTTTAAATCGCTTTCACCCAATTCAAAACTTCAACAAAGTATGAAAAAAAGTTTACTTCAGGGCATTCTTTCCCTGGGGTTCGTCCTGTGTATTTGGACGAATGCCTTTGCCCAAACCAGCACTTTGACCGGAAAAGTCAGTTCCAATCAGGGGGAAGCCCTTCCAGGCGTCAATATCCTGGTCAAAGGAACTTCCAACGGAACGACATCCGATCTCGATGGCAAATTCCAACTCGATCAAGTATCCACTACCTCCGTACTCGTTTTTTCCGCCATTGGATTTGTTACCCAGGAAATCACCGTGAACAACCGGATGTTTCTGGAGATTACCCTTGCTGAAGATACCAAACTCCTCAGCGAGGTGGTGGTAGCCGCCTTGGGCATCAAGCGCGAAGAAAAATCACTGGGTTACGCTGCCCAAACCATCAATTCCAATGCCGTACTCGACGCCAAAACCAACAACTGGGTCAACTCTTTGTCTGGAAAAGTGGCCGGTTTAAACATCCAGGGAGTAGGTGCAGGGCCATTGGGCTCAGCCCGGATTACCCTGCGCGGCGAGTCGTCATTGAACCTCGACAACAACCAGGCTTTGATTGTACTCGACGGTGTACCCGTGAGCAGCAAAATCACCGGCACTGGCTATACCTCTCACTTGTCTGCCGATAGCCCGGTAGATTATGGCTCCACGCTGTCTGACCTCAATCCCGACGACATCGAAAAAGTAACCGTACTGAAAGGCCCTGGGGCAACCGCGCTGTATGGCAGCCGTGCCGCGGGTGGTGCCATCATCATCACTACCAAAACGGGTGCCCGCAAAGACAAAGGTGTCGGCATCACCTTCAACAGCAACTTCAGTGTAGAGCAAGTCAACCGCTATCCCGATTACCAATTTGAATACGGTGAAGGCCGTACCGATGCGTATTATTCTTACCTGGACAGCCCGGATGGAATCAACACCAGTACTTCTGCTGCGGCAGGTCGTGCCTGGGGCCCAAAATTCAACGGCCAGCAGTATTTTCAGTACAACCCAGCATCCCCGATCGGGAAGCCAACCGAGCGCACCCCTTGGGTGGCTTACGACGATTACATTTCCGGGTTTTTCCAATTGGGCAAAAACTACTCCAACAGCCTTTCTTTTGAAGGCGGCAACGAAAACGGTTCTGCCCGTTTGTCTTTGACCCACCTGAAAAATGAATGGATCATCCCCAACACTGGTTTTGAGCGCTTGAACGCAGCCCTTTCGGTCAACCAAAAGATTTCCAAGCGCCTGAAAATTTCTGGAAAAGCCAACTACACCAACAAGAAGAGTGACAACCTGCCCCTGGCTGGCTACAACAACCAGAGTTTGATGTATTTCCTGATCATTGGCACCACACCCAACGTGCGGCCAGAATGGTTCAAGCCTTATTGGCAAGAAGGATTGGAGGATGTACGGCAGAAAAACCCCTTCAACCCCGGCCCCGATAACCCTTACCTGGGCATGTACGAAATGCTGAATACCTTGAACAAAAACGGTTTGATCGGCAACGTTACGGCGAATTACGAGTTTTCCCCAAAACTGGACTTGCAGGTGCGCACCGGGGTGGACATGTCTTTTGAATACCGCTCTCAGCAGCGCCCTTTCAGCATGACCAAATTCCCAAGGGGGATGTTCCGCGAGGAAAACGTATTCAGTTACGAATCCAATACCGACTTCTTGTTGACCTACAAAGACACTTACGGGGGCTTGTTCAACCTGAGTGTTTCTGCGGGGGGCAACGCCATGCGCCAGACCTACGATTTTGCAGGTTTGTACGCCGATCAGTTGGCGCAGCCGGGAGTTTACCAGATTTCCAACAGTTTGGACCAAGCCGTAGCAGATCCACTCAAGACCAAAAAGGCCATCAACAGTTTGTACGGAAGTGCCCAAATGTCTTTTGACGAAAAGATCTTCCTCGACATCACGGGACGCAACGACTGGTCGAGTACCCTGCCTTTTGAAAACAACTCTTTCTTCTATCCATCGGTCAGCACCAGTCTTTTGTTGAATGAGATTTTCAATTTGCCAACAGCGGTAACCTTTGCCAAACTGCGGGCTTCTTGGGCGCAAGTGGGCAATGATACCCGCCCTTACCAAACGGCGCGTTACTATGACCGGATTTATGGCAACAGCTTAACCAATCCATCACAGTTGTTCAATGCCAACCTGAAGCCAGAAATCACCAGCAGTTATGAATTTGGTTTGGATTTGCGTTTGTTCAAAAATCGCGTTGGTTTAGACCTTGCTTATTACAACAACGAAAGCCGCAACCAGATCCTGTCCATCCCCCTTGACCCGGTTTCCGGCTTCTCAACCGCCCTGATCAATGCAGGCTTGATCAACAGCAAAGGGGGCGAAGTCAAGCTGATCCTGAAGCCTTTTGTAAATCCTAAATTCAGTTGGACAGCTACCTTACTTTGGTCTACCAACCGCAGTTATGTGCGCGAATTGGCCGCAGGTATTTCCAACCAGATTATCTATGGCCACAACACCAACGTGACCATCGAGGCTCGCGTAGGTGGCCGCATGGGTGACATGTATGGCCGGGGTTTTCAGCGTTCACCTGACGGACAAATCGTTTATTCTACCAATGGTTTGCCTGCACCCCTTGATCCGACCAACAAGCTGTGGGGCAATGCCTTCGCAGACTGGAAGGGCAGCATCATGAACGAATTCACCATCAAAAACGTGCGCATCAGCATCTTGTTAGATGGCCAAATGGGAGGTGACATGTATTCCCAAACCAGTCACAAAAACAATACCCTTGGCAAGACTAAAGTTACTTTACCTGGGCGTGATGGCGGTCTCATCGGAGCAGGGGTGGTCAAGCAAGCGGATGGTACTTTTGTGCCCAATACCACCAAAGTGGCAGCGAGTGCCTATTACGACAACTACTACCAGATCAGCAACGCGGAAGTCAACATCTTTGACGCTTCGTTCCTGAAAATCCGTGAAGTGCGCGTAGAGTTCAACCTGCCCGGCCGCTGGTTGGATGGCATCGGTATCCAGAAGACCTCGGTAGCGATCTATGGACGTGACCTGTTCAACTTCACCGATTTCCCGGGCTTCGATCCTGAAGGGGGCAACCTCAACAGCGGTACTTTGACGCCTGGCGTTGAATTGACCCAATTCCCCTCTACCCGTACCATGGGAGTGAACCTAACCTTTAAGTTTTAAACCATCCAGACATGAAATTCATCCACAAAATATCCGTCATTTTTTTGGCACTCGCTTTCATGCTGAGCGCCTGTACCGAGGGTTTTGAAGAATTGAACCTCGATCCCAACCGTCCCAAAGAAGCTACACCTGGGGTGTTGTTGGGTCAAATGCAATACCGTTTTGTCAGCAACAGCATGCAAGCTGCGCGCAACTTTACCCATGAGTTGATGCAGGTAGACGCTCCTCGTGCCAGTACCAGCGGACAAGGTCTGCACCGCTATGTGGTTAATCCTGGCGCTGGCATTTGGACGAGCTTTTATACCCTGCTCCGCGACGTAGAAGACATTTACCAAATCTCCGATGCTTTGAAGGAAAACAACTACAAAGCCATCGCTTTGGTATACAAGTGTTGGGCGTATTCCATCATGACAGACCTGTACGGAGACATTCCTTATTCTCAGGCCGTTAAAGCTGATGAGGGCATTTTTGAAGCAGCTTTTGACCAACAGAAGGACATTTATACCCAGATTCTGAAAGACCTGGAAACGGCCAATGGCCTCTTCGATGATACCAAAGCATTGACTTATGCCGGTGATTTTGTGTACAATGCCAATGCCCTGACCAGTGGTAAAAATGTAGGCATTCAACGTTGGAAAAAATTCACCAACTCTTTGCGTTTGCGCTTGTTGTTGCGCCTTTCCAAGCGTGACGGAGAACTCAACATCAACGAGCAGATCAAGGCCATTTTGGCGGATGCCACCAAATATCCCGTGTTTACGGCCAATGCCGATGAAGCGATCTTCCGCTACCCTGGTACTTTCCCCTATTTCAACCCTTATTACAACGCCCGTACCTTGGATTGGCGCGATGGAACTTACTTGACCGAATTTTTCCTGGGCAAACTCAATACCGACAAAGACCCGCGTCGTGCCATTTGGGCCATTCCCGTTACGGTCAACGGCGCTTCTGTTTACCAAGGCATCAAAAGCGGCTACCCCACTACCCTGGAATACGTGGTGGGCAAAAACTCCAGCTACCCGGACGCACTCAAGACGCTGCCACAAATGGGTGTGATGATGCCCTACGCAGAGCTGGAATTCATCAAAGCCGAATTGGCACTGAAAGGATTCACAACGGGCAAAACCGCCAAAGCTCACTTCAACGCCGGAGTTACGGCTTCGATGCTGCAGTGGGGCGCGACCATGCCTGCCGACTTCCTGACCCAGCCCAGCGTAGCTTACGACGATACCCAAAGCGCCGAGAAGCAATTGGAGCAAATCATGCTGCAAAAGTACTATGCCTACTTCTTCGTGGATTATCAGGCCTGGTTTGAAAAGCGCCGCACGGGCTACCCTGTTTTGCCTCGGGGCACGGGTATTCCTGCGGAAAACCAGTTTCCGTCCAGAGTACCTTACCCGACCTATTTGCAGTCGCAAAATGCCAGCAACCTCAATGCTGCCGTTTCCAGAATCGGAAAAGACGACAGCAATGTGAAGGTTTGGTGGGAGAAGTAAAATTTCAATAATTTTAATTTTCAACGCCGACAAGAAGCTTTATTTTTTGTCGGCGTTTTAATATCAAGTGATGAAAAAATCAATCCTCCTTTTTTTCTTGATTGCTACTTTTGGCGCATTTGCCCAAAACAAGCAGCAAACCGTGATGCTCCCCAACGGCTGGTCGCTCACACCCGCTGGTCGCTCGCTTGCCTTGGGTGACCTTCCGCTCAACATCGCAGTGTCTACCAACCAGCAACGCGTTGCGGTGACCAACAATGGACAAAGCAAACAAAGCATCCAACTCATTGATCCCGCAACCGAAAAAGTGCTGGACAATGTGGAAATCCCCAAGTCATTTTATGGTTTGAAATTCAGCAAAGACGGCAAGTTCCTCTACGCCTCGGGAGGCAACGACAACTGCATCCGCAAATACGCCATCCAAAACGACAAACTGATCCAACAAGACAGTCTGGTACTGGGCAAACCCTGGCCTGAAAAAATCTCTCCGGTTGGCATCGAGATCGACAACCAGCGGGGTCTGTTGTACGCCGTAACCAAGGAAAACAGCGCCCTGTACATCCTCGATCTGGCCACCAAAAAGACCGTTTTGAAATACGATCTCGGTCATGAGGGCTACACCTGTCTCCTGTCTACCGACGCCAAAACGCTGTACATCTCCTTGTGGGGCGGCAAAAAAGTGGCTTTTTTTGACACCGATAGCCGCAAAGTGGTCGCTAGTGTGCCGGTTTCTTACAATCCCAATGAGTTGATTTTGAACAAAAAAGGCAGCCTGATTTACGTGGCCAATGCCGGCGACAACAGCGTATCCGTCATCGACGTAAAGCTCCACAAGGTGATCGAAGTATTGGATGCCGCACTGTATCCCAACTCGCCCATCGGTTCCAGCACCAATGGCGTGGCGTTGTCCAAAAACGAAAAAACCTTGTACATCGCCAACGCCGACAACAACTGCCTCGCCGTGTTTGATGTGAGCAAAAAAGGACGCAGTACCTCCAAAGGCTTCATTCCCGTAGGCTGGTACCCGACCAGTGTACGCGTGATCGGCAACAAAATCCTGGTGGCCAATGGCAAAGGCTTCAGCTCATTTGCCAATCCGCTCGGCCCTCAACCCGTACAGCGCAACGTCAGATCAGAATCGCACAAAGGCGAAGTACCTGATGAAAATGGCCGCATGCAATACATCGGCAGCTTGATGAAAGGTACCCTGAGCGTCATCGACGTGCCTACTGCAACTGAGTTGGCCGTTTATTCGGGTCAAGTTTATAAAAACACACCCTACAAAAAGGAAAAGGAACTGCAAACCGACGGCGAAGCAGGCAACCCCATCCCGATGAAAGTTGGCGACGCATCCCCGATCAAATACGTCTTCTATGTCCTGAAGGAAAACCGCACCTACGATCAGGTTTTGGGCGATATGCCTGCCGGGAATGGCGACACCTCCCTTTGTCTTTTTGGTGAAAAATACACGCCCAACCAGCACAAAATTGCCCGCGAATACGTGCTGCTCGACAACTTTTACGTGGATGCCGAAGTGAGTGCCGATGGCCACAATTGGTCGATGGGCGCACTGGCCAACGATTACCTCGAAAAAACCTGGCCAACTGGATATGGTCGCCGGGGTGGCGTAACCGAAGGCATGGGCCGTCGGGAAATTGCCAACAACAAAGACGGTTTCATCTGGGATTTTTGCAAGCGCAAAGGCGTAAGCTACCGCACCTACGGCGTTTTTGCGGATGCGGACAAAGGCAATATTCCGGTACTGGATGCTGCGCATGTTTGCTCCAAATTCACAGGGTACTACAACCAAAAAGTACGCGACACCACCCGCTTCGGGCAATGGAAGCACGATTTTGACTCCTTGATCCTGGCCAAGGCGGTACCGAGCCTCAATACCATTCGCCTGGGAGCCGATCATACCCAGGGTTTGGCCGTAGGCCGCCCAACGCCTTATGCGTGCGTAGCCGACAACGACCTGGCCGTAGGTATGCTCATCGAGCACATCAGCAAAAGCCCGATCTGGAGCCAGTCTGCTATCTTCATCTTGGAAGACGATGCCCAAAATGGCCCCGATCACGTGGATGCCCACCGTTCGCCGGCGTTTGTTGTGAGCCCCTACACCAAGCGAAATTTTGTAGACCACACCATGTACTCCACCTCTGGCATGCTGCGCACCATTGAGCTGATTTTGGGCTTGCCCCCCATGACGCAGTACGATGCGGGCGCTACGCCAATGTTCCGCAGTTTTATGGCCAAGCCCGACTTGACTCCATTCCGGGCTGTACCGGTAGCCGTAAATCTGGGTGAAATCAACCAATTGGCTACCCGCTGGGCCAAAATCTCCGAAGGCTTCAACTTTGCTGAGGTGGATTTGAATGACGACAACTTATTCAACGAGGTGTTGTGGAAAGGCTTGAAAGGGGATGAGGCAGAAATGCCCGCGCCGAGGCGGAGTGCGTTTGTGAAAGGGCTTGGGTTTTAATTCGAGCTGTTAAAGCGCAGCTTCGCTGCTTGATTTATTCACCACGACGTCACGACGAACACGACGTTTTAGCGCTTCGCGCCACAGGACGCAAACGTCGTGTTCGTCGTGACGTCGTGGTGAATCAACATTTTGGCGCAGCCAAAACATCCGGTTTGTCTTTCAAAACCAGTACCAATCGTCCCAGGCCTCAGCCCCTCCGATTCCTCGGATGGTACCGCATGATCGTATCCCGCAGATAATCCGTATCCAAATGCGTATAAATCTCCGTTGTAAGGATTGATTCATGCCCCAGCATGTCCTGAATCGCTTTCAGATCAGCCCCGCCTTCCAATAGGTGCGTCGCGAAGGAATGCCGAAAAGTGTGTGGACTCACTATTTGTTCAATGCCCGCTTTCTCAGCAGCTTCTTTGACGATGAGAAAAACCATCACCCGACTGAGTCGGGCACCGCGCCGATTGAGGAAAACGTAGTTTTCGTGGCCTTTTTTGATCTCGGGCAGGTGATTGCGTACCCCTTCGAGGTAAAAATTAAGGTGTTTGATGGCATCGGCGCCGATGGGCACGATGCGTTCTTTGTTGCCCTTGCCGATCACGCGCAGAAATTCAACGTCCAAAAACAGACTGGACAAGCGCAAATCGCACAATTCGCTCACCCGTAGGCCGCAGGCGTAGAGGATTTCCAAAATGGCCCGGTTGCGCAGGCCTTGCGGCGTACTCAGGTCAATGGTGGCCAACATGGCCTGGATGTCATCGTAACTCAAAACCGAGGGAATGGAGCGCTGCAAGCGAGGGCCTTCCAGCAAGGCGGTAGGATCGTCTTTGATGCCACCTTCCAAAAGCAAGTATTTGTAAAAAGTTTTGAGGGCGGAAAGCAATCTGGCCTGCGAAGGAGCACTCAAGCCCAGTTCGTTGAGCCAAAACAAAAAGGTACCCAGGTCTTCTCCCTGTACCTCAGCGGGGCCAATGCTGCGACCATGCAGGCTGAGGTATTCAGCCAGTTTGCCAACGTCGCGGGTGTAGGCTTCAATCGTATTGGCAGAGAGACTCCTCTCCAGCAGCAGAAAGGCTTCAAAACCACGAATCCAGGGAGACCACAGGAGATTTTCCAATTGCCACAAGATTTAAAGAACCGTCAAAGGGGACGCAAAGAAAATTAAAATTACTTCTTTTGATTTTGAGCAAGAATAGAATAAGGTCAAACTTTTATATTTACCCCAAAAAAAGATGGCCGCAAGCGAAAAAGACACCAAAACAGCCGAAAAACCGGACGAAAAAAAGCATACCATCAAAGCAGCCTTGAAAGAGATCAGCACTGCGGGCGGTATTTCGGTTTTTTTGATCACCATGCTCACCTCATTCTCCTTACCAGGGATTCTAACCACCGTTTTGCAAGGCAGTTTCAGCCTGGACGCGGAAGGCATCACCTTGATGGGCAAAATGATCAGCCTCACTGCCCCACTGACCATCGGGATCTCTATTATCATCCTGGCCTTGATGCGCGAATGGATCACCGAAGTTTGGGGTACTGCCCTGCTGACCAGCGCGGTATTGATTGTGACCACGCTGTTGCTGCGTCAAGATGGGCATTCCATCCTGTCTACGGCCTGGTCGCGCACCACCGGAAATCCATTCTTTTACTTCCCCATCCAATTGTTGTTGGAGTATTTTCGGATCTATTTCTGGGCGCCATTCGTCTCTTCGTTTATCATTGGTTTTTTCATCAGTTGGTCGGTCAATCGGTTGATGAAAGTGAAATCCTGGGCATGGAAGCAATAATTTTCAAAAAAAAAGCCCTCAGCGCTTGCGTATAATGGCCTAAGACATTACTTTTGCGTCACTCTTGAAAAAATTGCTTTTCAGGAATGGTTTTAGACCTATGGTGTAACGGTAGCACATCTGATTTTGGTTCAGCCTGTTAAGGTTCGAATCCTTATAGGTCTACATAGAAGAGGCATAATTACTTGTTCCGCAAGTTTTTATGCCTTTCTTGTTTTTGGGTGGGGCGTTGAGAAATCTTCTCAACCGTTTCTGAGCTTCTTTCGAAAAATACACTTCCTTGTAAGAAGCCATCAATGAAATTAGCAATGGACATATATTCGGAATAGCTTTTTTTCAAAAAAACACATCTATCATCTTGAAACCCGCTGTTTCAACGGCGGGATTGACTACCTCCACCCGCTCACATCTAACATCACTCCTGAGGCTCACATCTACTGAAATTTCATGATGCAAGCCTCAGGAGTGATGCTAGATGTGAGAGCTGGGTAGCCACCTAGGCCCGCCGATAAAGCGGCGGGTTTCAAGATGATAGATGCAATTGAGCGATGAATGCCTATTGAAACGAAAAACCCTCCCTCCATCCACCTTTTATCTGTATTTTTGACAGCATGCTCCAGGAGTTTCCAGAATACAAGCGATGAAAAATGAGCGAAAGTCAAAACATAGAATGGAAATCCACCTGGCGGGATGAATACCTCAAGTGGATATGCGGTTTTGCCAACGCCAATGGTGGCAGGCTGGAAATAGGCAAAGACGACAATGGAAACCTTGTAGGGCTGGACGATTCCAAAAAATTGATGGAAGACCTACCCAACAAAATCAGGGATATCTTAGGGATTATCGTGGAAGTCAACCTGCATACCGAAGATGGCAAAAACTGGATTTGCATTGAAGTGGAGTCCCATCCTTACCCCGTTAGTTACAAGGGGCAATACCATTTTCGCAGTGGAAGTACCAAACAGGAACTCAAAGGAAGTGCCCTGGATAGCTTTCTACTTCAAAAGCAAGGCAAACGATGGGATAGCGTCCCCGTTCCGGGCGTTACGACAAAAGATTTGAGTCCCTCAGCTTTTGATTATTTCAGAAAAAAGGCGACCCAAACGCAGCGCCTGGATAAAGCCGTTTTGCAGGAAGATGACCATACCCTGATCGATAAGCTGCACCTGAAAGAGAAAACCTACCTAAAGCGGGCGGCGATCCTGCTTTTTCACCCGGAGCCAGAGCAATTTTTCACCGGAGCCTACATCAAAATCGGCTATTTCCGTACCGAGGACGATCTGCGGTTCCAGGATGAAGTACATGGCTCTTTGTTCGACCAAGTGGAAAAGGCCACAGACCTGCTGATGTCCAAATATCTCGAAGCCGCCATCCGCTATGCAGGAATCAACCGGATCGAAGAATACCCTTACCCAGAGGCAGCCATCCGCGAAGCCTTATTGAATGCCATTGCCCATAAAGACTATGGCAGCGGCAACCCTATTCAGATCAAGGTGTCAGATCATGGCATCATTTTCTGGAATGCTGGGCAACTCCCGGAAGCCTGGACGATTGACAACTTATTGAAAGAGCATCCTTCCATTCCCTTTAACCCCGACATTGCCACGGCATTTTTTAGAGCAGGTTTAATTGAGGCTTGGGGGCGCGGCACACTAAAAATCCTTCGGGAATGCCAAAATGCTGGGCTTCCAACTCCTGTTTTTTCTTATGACCCTTCTGGTTTTAGAGTGGAGTTCCAAAAAAGTTCGGTGAAAGATTCGGAGAAAAGGTCGGAGAAAAAGTCGGAGAAAAGGTCGGAGAAAAGGTCGGAGAAAAAGTCGGAGAAAATCCTTGAATTGATGAAGGCTAATAGACTGATCACCATTGCGGAGCTTGCAGAAAGTTTAGCCATTGCTACTCGCAACATAGAGAAGCATATTGCTAAGTTAAAAGAAGATCACCGGATAGAGCGCGTTGGCCCCGATAAAGGCGGGTATTGGGAAGTTCTCGATACCAAGGGAGAAGAATAATAGCTTTTTTGGGGAATGTTCAAAAAAGTGTGTCAAAATATTTTTTCTAGACCTCCGATTCAAAAAGTGAATTGCCGACCAAAGGAGGCAATTTACTTTTTGAATCGGAGGAGCCGCCCCAAGGCGGCTTTTTTGTTAAGAGTCGATCCATTTAGAGAATCGCTCTCCAAATTGCTCA